>Ga0213875_10000054_pt1 | contig 141035 bp, 131 predicted proteins | sample BarmaccomBMRX_R8_FD_160105 | JGI IMG/M metagenome (GOLD analysis project Ga0213875, IMG submission 160105) | Root-associated microbial communities from Barbacenia macrantha in rupestrian grasslands, the National Park of Serra do Cipo, Brazil - RX_R8 | ecosystem: Host-associated > Plants >... | reverse complement strand
AGTGCAAGCCGGGACACCCAAGCCATTGCCAGGGACGAACCCGCGCCCGAAGGCGAACTCTCATCCGAAGGCGAACCCGCGGCCGGGGGCGCAGCGACCGCCGGGGGCGCAGCAACCATTGATGTCTTGGGCTGGCACCTACTGGAACCTGGATACCGGAGCGTCCTGGACCGTTTCGCTGCGAGACAGCAAACTCTGGGTCGGCAGGATTGAGCTAAAGACCTTAGGGACGAATCGCTTTGCTCTGGGTGCCTATCCCATTGAACTGATCTTCTCCCCAGCCACGGCTGGCACACCAAGGAAACTGACGTGGCTGGATGTTGAGCCAGAGATCTTTGATGCGGTACCCCCCATCAAGCTGACCAAAGCCCAGGAGCAGGCCTACGTCGGCACTTACTGGAGTGACGAATTGAATGCGAATTACAGCCTGCACCTACAGGATGGTAAGCTGGCAGCCGACGGCTGGCGGGATGATTATGGACCGCTCCAGCCGGTGATCGCGGATGGCTTCAGCTTGCGGCCACCCTCTCTGGCGACGGCGTTTATTCGCTTCCGCCGCAACAGGGCCAAAACAGTGATTGGGTTTACTCTGAGTACAGAGGGCTGCAAGAACATCTATTTCGCCCGCAGTGCAAACTCCGATAGACGATAAACGCGCCTGCTGGTTTGTGGCTAATTCTTGCTTTTAAGGTGCCCAGGTGCAGGCTGTGGCATAATAGCGGGTATGGGTGTGAGTATGTCTAAGATATTGGGCTGGGCCATAACCCTTATTTGGTATGGCGGTATGTTATACCCACTGGCCATAGCTGTAAAATCGAGAGTGATACAGGCTCGCCACCAATCACGGCAGAAACTACAAGCCCACAGCATCACAGTAGAAGAGTCCGACAGTGGCGGCTATCAGGTGGTGGAGTAGAGAGCTACGATGTTTTATTTGGGCTGTATCTTAGGTTGGCTTATTGGCGTTGCCATACGTTCTCTGCGCCATCAACAGCAGCGGAAACGCCAGCAGGACATCACCCAACACAGCGTCACGGTGGAAGTGGATTAGCGGGGTAGCGGCGTAATATACTGTTGGGCGGTACTGATATAGACGACTGGAGACACAGCCAATGAAAAACAACCCTGTGACCGTATTCGACCTAATGGTGCCGGGGATCACTGCCGCGCTAACGGGTCTTCTCTTCTGGCACGGTGGGGCGCTCGTCCGCGCCGCTCTGTGGCCCGGCTTGACTCCGTACCGATGGTTACTCGTCTTGGGCGAAGTAGCGTTCGTGGTCATGCTCTGCTGGCTCTGGCGTCACACGGCCCGGCTGCTGCTCTTCGCCCGCGAGCAGAGGCGACTGTCATGGGAGCGGGACAACAGCGCGCCCTAACATTCGTTGTAGCGGACGCTCCAAGCCGCTGAACTCTGCCGTTGGGCCGCTGCGCAATACCTTGTAGGAGGCGAAGGGAACATGAATGTGGATGGCTTCGACTTAGGAATTGCAACTGTCTTAGGTGGCTGGCTGGCTTTTGCAGTTTGGTTCAATGTAGATGCTCTGAAAAAGCAGCATTTTCAGTGGCGTCGAGACATTCTCATTCCTGGCATGATTCTGCTGCTTTTTCTCATAGCTCTATTACCCCTTGATGCCAAATACCACCGAGAGCGCGCGAAACTGGATCAGCAACATGCTACACAACAACCTCACTAAGCAAACAATTCCTCCCGCCATAGCCAGACAGCGGCTCAACCAAACGCTGCAACGGACGGCATCCGACTCCGCTGAACTGGGCGTTGTGCCCCTGCGCGGCGCAGCTATAGGCGACTCTCTGAACAACCATGACACGAGTTTTGGCAGGCGTTTTACTCGGATTCGTGCTGGTGCGGCTCTTTTCTCTTGCCTTGCCGTCAGGTAGTCTGTTCATTTCAGATCTTGCTGTATTTGGAGGCGCTTTAGCGAGCGGTTGGATCTCCGGTAAGGATGGGTGGATTGCAGGTCTGATCGTTGGTTTGCTTGATGCGTTGTTCAATTTAGGAGTATTAATAGTTATCGGCTTAGGCGTTGGGATGTCGTCTGCAAGGATTTACTCCCTGCTACTACCAAGCTTAGGAAATTTCATCATAGCACTGCCAATAGGAGCAGCGGCGGGGGCACTGACTGGTAACTGGCGCATTAAGCATTAACAGCCGCACAACCTAACGTTGCACCTGACGTCCTGCACTATGCTCGTGCTTCACTCCGTTCCGGTTGCAGGTGAGCTTAGTTTTCGGCGGCTGCGCGCGGCTTGACGACACGCCAACGGACCGACACAATACTTAGCATGGCTGCGACACATGGTCGTCGAGTGGAATTGGCAGAGGCGCAACTCATAGAAGAGCGCAGCTTGAACCCCATCAAGTTGCTCTTTCTCTTCATGGCAAGTGGCATATTCGGGCTTACAACTGTCGAATATGTCAAAGTCCCTGAAGTGTTGAGGTTAGCCATAGTCTATTTTATGCCTGTGCTATTGTTTGCTGCTCTGGTGATCTCCGCCATTCTTTACAAACAGGCTCCGCTGTCAATCCCAACCTTTCCTCTGGGGCTAGGGGTGTTTTTGATTGTAGGAGGAGTGGGGTTCGATATGGTTGCAACTGTGCTTCATACCCCCACGCTATCAGGTGAAGGCAATGTCGTAGCTGTAGGGTTGTTCAACTCGGGCACTCTGTTAGGTTCGTGTATTTCTATGGCCTTATTTGCGAATCCCTTCTCGCAGCCGTAAGCGGCTGCTTATGGGCAGCTTTCGTCAGACATAGACCTGTCTTCGTCACCTTGGCACTTGCTTGTCAGCCTCAATCCTCCTGGGACATGGTTAAGGCGGGTTTGGGTGGGCAGGATTTAACCTGGCGGCAGCTCTTCTTGACCGCATCATTAAAGGAACTATCACGATATAGACCGTATCTTCTTTTTTGGTTTGCCGTGGTTATACTTGCATTTAGTTTCGTAGACCGCTGGTATTTCGGTTTAGAATGGTTTGAATGGGTGCCTTGGATGGGGAGCAAATCAGCACTGGTTATCCTCTTTGGTGTGGTTATATATGTACTCTGGCTTCGGAGTGAATACAAACAATGGAGCAAGACGTCTTAAACAGCCGCCGAACAAGACGCTCAACCTGACGCCTACGCGCTGCGCTCATGCTTCGCTGCGCCCTCCGGCGCGGGTGAGCTTGTTGTTGGGTCGCTGCGCAATACCTGGTTGTGGTTGTAGGAGATACTTGAACGAACCAGAAAAGGGACTGAGCTATGGGCACATGGGAAGCCGGCAATTTCGATAACGATGATGCGATGGACTGGGTAAACGAGTTCACTGATGCGCCCAGCGAGCGGTTTATTCAAGCAACTCTGCAAGCTGTGACGCAGCTCGGTGACGAATATTTAGAGGCACCAGAGAGCAGCATGGCTCTAGCGGCAGCCGAAGTTGTGGCCGCGCTTAAGGGTGCGCCACACGCTCAATTACCCGAAGAGCTACAAGAGTTTGCAAAGCGGACACGGATCAAAGCAGACCAACAGCTTGTGGATCTGGCACTTGCAGCTATTGAGCGCATCAGGACAAGTTCGGAACTCAAGGACTTATGGCAGGAAAACGAGACTCCAAGCCCAAAGTGGCTGGCTGCAGTGACGGACCTTGAGGAACGTTTAAAGCAGCCGCTATAAGCATCTAATAGCATAGCACTCTGAAATCTCAATCGGAGGTCAGGTGTAACGATGTCGAACGATAAGAATATATTCGATGGGTGCTTCGAGCAGATGGATGCTGGCCTTGACCAGTCAGGGATATTGTTCTATCTCCATGAGCAGCAGGTGACTCTTATCGAAGCTCTCCTCATTAGCATGAAGCTGTATGGGTTAAGACCGGATGAGGCACAGCGGATTCTTAGCAGCCATCCGGCCTGGGCAGCGGAAGTAGACAGCCAAGTGTCTATTCCTGGCAGTCTTGCTGCCTGGTTACGCCAGAAATACGACCCGCAGGACGACGCAACAGCGGCTTAATCAGGCAGTGCAAACGACGCCCCGGCGTTCGTGCCCCCGCTATAGATCACGGCTGATTTTGATGTGTGGCGGCGGGGACGGGCCAAGGAAATACGGTGCAACGCCGGGTAGGAGGATGAACGACGTGCCAACCCCAATTGAAGACCCCGTGCTGGGACGTTTGAGCTGGGAAAGGGTGTACGGAAGGTGGACCTGGACCTTCTCCGTGCCGCTCACTGACGGAAACGCGGCTCGTGCGTACACACTGCCCGCAGCGGCCTGGAACCCGCTGAATGGAGAGTCCCTGCCCCGCATTCGCTCCCTGGGCGAATGGCTCGCGGGGAATGAGCCGTCGCTCCGGGCGCACATCGCGGCGGAGATATGCGCGGAGTGGCGTGCGGACTACTGGGATCCAGACACGGACGGGGCCGCCACTCCCGCACGGTTGGCCGCCCGGCTCAGACTGATCGAGATTACCTTCGTCTCGGACGGGTTGGGCTACCTCTGGTATGACTTTGGTTCGGCGCACGGTCTGGGGCAAATCCGGCTCGGCCTCGATGCGACCGGCGCGGTGGTGATCAAGCCCAGCCGCCCCTGGTAGTCCGTAGCGGCGACCGACCTGACGGTGAATCTGCGGTGGGGAGAGGGCAGACTATTCGACCTGTCAGACAAGGGAATCCCTCACTCGCCTAATTGTCAGCATAGATAGCCACAAACACCATCCCTGGTTGCGCTTAGTGTTGGGCCACTGCATATAAATTGGCGGCAGACTATCATGCCGATTATGGCCGTGTGAGTCACGGCGACTGCCTGTATAGCCCCATAAGTGATTTGACTCTGAATATCTTTTCCATCTATAATGCAAGGTAGCATTGAGTAAGTCCTGATCACTAAAGAGTAGCCATGAAGAGCGCGGAGGAGTCCGGGGCAACAGAGGAGTCTACCAGCGGGAAGCCTCTACCCCGCACGGGCATAGCTGGCGGTATTTTCTGTGGCCTCGTGGCACTGGCGCTCCTGCTGCTGGGGTCGGCGCAACTGGGCACTTTTCTGGGTCAGCGTTTTGTGGCTTCTACCCGCCTTCCAACCGCTAATCCAGACCTCATGCAAAGCTATCAAGCGTGGAAGTTAGCTCACTCCCAGCCCGTCGCGGCACTGATGGAACATTATGCGCCAGAGTCCCGCATCATCCGCGAAACGGGACAGGTGCAACATTACAATGACCTGGTGGCGCTGGCCCAGTCGGTCAGGAAACAGCACACCTTTGATAAAGTCAGCGATGTCAAAGCTCCACAGATTATAATCTCCGGCAACGTGGCGGAAGTCCGCGCCCGCCACTACTACCAACACAGCAACCATGCCTATAGCGACTGCATTGGTGACCGCAGACTGGTATGGCAGAAACGCGATGGGCGCTGGCTGATTGTGCAGGACTATTTCCCAACGCGTTATACACCGGTGCCGCCAACACCCAGCGTGCTGGCCCCACGCTTTCAACACCAGTGAGATTACAGATTTTCGCTGCAACGAGCAGCTTGCCACTCCGCGTTGCTACGTCTACAGCCTCCGCTGCGCTTTGGCATTGGGCCGCTGCGCGATAGGTTGCAGTAAACTCAAAAGTGACATGAGGTAAAACGGAATGCATAGTGGCTTCTTTTTGGTCTCTGACATTTTGACAACTCTCATTGGTGTGGCGGCCTGGCTTGTCGCGGTGGGTAGGCTGGCGCAAAAGGGCTGGTATCGTTGGCAGCGCGTAACTTATTTGCTATTTGTCATAGCGATACCTTTATTGATTTACAGCACTTGGAGTGATGCAGAAGCAGTTTGGTCATGGTTAAGTGGTGGCAGTTTGACCTTGTTGTCTGCTCTTATCTACACCTTTAACCATAATAAATTGCAACGGGATAAGATTGCCAAGTCTACTTAGCTATATCTCAACCATCCCCTTCCTGCCAATATACAGCCGCTCAAATAGGCACTACACCAGACGGCTTCCGGCTGCGCTTTGCTGCGCTTACAGCCGCCGCTGCTCTCTAGGTTCGGCTGCGGCGCACGGCGTGAGGGTGTGCGCTACGACAGACGAGGGGATTCAGTGGCCAGATACGTGATTCCTTACAACGGAGCATTGCCCGTCGAGGCGGAGACAGTGGAGGCCAAAGAGTATGGCTTAAATGATTTTAAAGGGCCGGGAGTTAAGTCGCTACAGCCGCGTTTCCTTGAGCACTTTGTAGGGGCGGGCGATGTAGACACGGTAGATGGGGCGGTCATCATTTTCGAGAGCATCGCGGAGTTTGTTCAGATTGGCGGGGAAGTCTACAATGGCTAAGGCTTCCGTTTCTGAGAACCAGCCTGCATCAAGGGTTTCGTGACTGGCCTGGGGCGTGCCGCTGAGATAGCTGCCGCGAAACATGAACATGACTTTAGGATGAGAGGCCGGGTTGGTATAAACCCCGACCAGCCGCTCAGCGCGCACCTGGCACGATGATTCTTCATCCACTTCGCGCTCCAAGGCTTGCAATAAGTCTTCGCCCAGCTCAACTTGTCCGCCAGGGCACTCCCAGCCCCGGTGCGGAGTTTTGACGAGCAGAATTTTGCCCTGGTCATTGGTGAAGAAGCCAGCTACAGCCACGATATGACGGGGTGCGGACACTAAGCGCCACCTTTTGCAGTGGTTTCGTTGGGCACAACAGCTTCGTTGGTCGCAGAGGCTTCATCTGCGGGCACTCCATTATGACCAAAGGTGACGGTGGGCGCACCTTCTGGCACATAGCGCGCAAAGTCGGCGGGTTCGACATCCGAGAGTGGCATATCGGGAAACAGTTTGACGCCCGCACTATCATAAGCAGCGGCGACAAATTCACCGCAGGTATATTTGCCGGGTGCCGTGTAGTTGAGGTGCAGGTGCATCAGAATGCGATTAAAGAACAGCACGAGGATGCCTTTGTCGTCATATTTGGCTTTCAACCGCGACCTGGCCCATGCCAACGCGGCTGCCCCTTTGCCTTGCGGGGCGGGAATCACAATAAAATCCGGGTCGCCATCCTTGCTCCGCAGATCGCGCAGAATAGCCCCCGTCACGCGCATCTCAATGGACTTCTTATGCCCAGCATAGATGCCCGCGTGATAATAGGGCGAATGCGTGAGCAATGTCGTGACACGACTTTCGCCCGTCGCATTGGTAAACAATAGGATGTCGCCAGGATTTATCTGATCTTCGGTTATCAGTTGCGCTTCCACGGTGTCCTTTTCTCCTGGTTTTTGCCCTTGGCTCTGCTCTTAGAACGGGATGTTAGAGGAGAGCCAATCTAATGCCATATCTCACTGCCGTTCAGTGGCCGCTAACATTGCACAGAGAGGCATAAATCCGCTACACATAGATAGGCCGCTAGAACCATTGTTTGTGGCCCTCACCCCCCGGCCCCTCGCCCAATACTGGGCGAGGGGAGCACAAAGGATGACTGACTGATAAAAATCTGATGCTCTGAAGCTTATTGCAAATGCGCTGTGAGATGCGTATTCGTGTGACCTCCCCTCTACCAGTATTGGGAGAGGGGCCGGGGGTGAGGGACACAAGCGACGGAGCCAGCACTCACATTTCACTTTATGAGAAAGGTTATCGTCTCCCTCGCTACCTATGCTACACCCATTCATTATCACCATTTCGCGGCTGCTGCCCATCTGCCTGCCGCTTTGCCTTTTACTCAGTGCGACCCACCCACTGCACGCGCAAACCGCTGCGCCGGGCGTTGCGGCACCGCAAGTGGCACCGCAACAGGTGCCTGGCACGACCACTCTCCCAGCCGCACCAGCCGCGCAAAATAGTCCGGCGCAGCCCAACACCGTTACCGCGAACACGAACCAGCCCAGCGCGGTGCCAGCAAACGCAGCGCAGAATGCACCGCAGAACGCGGCTGTGGCCAGCCCCAATCAACCCGCTGTTGTTAACCCACAAAATCCCGCCGCTACAGCTCCGATAATTCCTATGAAAAACGAACTGCCCCATTACTTTAGCTACGATCTCGAAAACCCGTTCCCGCAAACCATCAACACCGACGTGTGCATTTATGGCGCGTCGGCCTGCGGTGTCATCGCCGCGATTCAACTCCGCAACCTGGGCAAAGAAGTAGTGGTGGTGGAGCCGGGCGATCATCTGGGTGGTCTGACTTCCGGCGGACTCAGCTTTACCGACATCGGCAACAAGGCGGCGATTGGTGGCCTGTCGCGGGAATTTTACCGCCGCGTCGGGCAGCACTATGGCGAGGAAGAAGAATGGCGCTTTGAGCCGCACGTCGCCGAGCAAGTTTTCAAGGAATGGGTCGAGCAATCGGATATCCTGGTGCTCTATCGCAACTTCTTGCAGCATGTGGAGAAAACCGGCAACCGGATTACCCAGATTCAAACGCGGGGCGGGGCCACCATCAAAGCCAAGATATTCATTGATGCTTCCTACGAAGGCGACCTGATGGCCCAGGCAGGCATCACCTATCGCCAGGGGCGCGAGAGCAATTATGAATATGGCGAAACGCTGAACGGCATGCAAATCCGCGACAAGCACCAGTTCGATTTTCCGGTTGATCCCTTTGTCATCGAAGGCGACTCCGACAGTGGCCTGTTACCCACCGTGAAACCCACGCCGCCGGGGGCACCAGGACAGGGTGACATGAGCGTGCAGGCTTATAACTTTCGCCTCTGCCTGTCCCGCAACGCTGATACGAAGATGCCCTTCCCTAAGCCGGAAAACTATGATCCCAAACAGTATGAACTCCTCGCGCGTTATTTGAAAACGGGCTGGGGCGACCAAATCTTCGCCGGTTGGGGAATGCTGGTGAACGACAAAGCTGACCTGAACAATAGCGGTGCGGTCTCCAGCGATTACATCGGCATGAACCATTATTATCCCACCGCCAGCTACTCGCAGCGTGAACAAATCTTCCAGGAGCACCTCAGCTATCAGCAGGGTTGGCTGTGGTTTTTAGCCAATGATCCAAGCGTGCCAGAGCGCATCCGCAACCGTGTCAATAACTGGGGGTTAGCGCGCGATGAATTCACCGAAACCGGCGGCTGGCCGCACCAGCTTTACATCCGCGAGGCCCGTCGGATTGTCTCGCCTTATGTCATGACCGAGCACAATGTGCGTGGCCAGCAAGTGGCGGACGACCCGATTGGCCTCGCCGCTTATACAATGGACTCGCACAACTGCAACCGCTTCCTGTTGAATGGTCGTGTCTGGAACGAAGGCGATGTCCAGGTCGGTGGCTTCCCTCCCTACCCCATCTCTTATCGCTGCATCACGCCCAAGCAGAACGAATGTGAAAACCTGCTGGTGCCCGTGTGTCTGGGTTCCACCCACATCGCCTATGGCTCGATTCGCATGGAACCCGTCTTTATGATCTTAGGCCAATCGGCTGGCCTGGCCGCATCACTTTCGATTGACCACAACACCCCCGTGCAAGCCCTACCCTACCCCGAATTGCGCCACGCCCTGGAAGAGACGCACCAGATATTGGAATGGAAGAAGTAGTTCGCGCCTTGAAGATAAGCGTCGTCTAAGGTTAAGTCGGCTACAATAGAGATTATGGGAAAGTTGATTGCTTTTGGTTGGTATGGTGGAAAATACAGCCATCTCGACTGGCTTTTGCCGTTGCTGCCACCAGCTCAGCATTTTTGTGATGTCTTTGGTGGTTCAGCCGCCGTGTTAATCAACCGCGAACCGTCACCAGTGGAAACTTATAATGATGTGCATAGCGAGGTGGTCAATTTCTTCAGGGTTTTGCGCGATCAAAAAGAAGCCCTGATAGAAGCTATCGGATTAACCCCTTTCTCGCGGGAGGAATTAGCCCTCGCCAGCCAGCGCGCAACGGAAGGCATCAGTGATTTAGAACGGGCACGCAGATTCTTTGTGTGCGCCCGCCAGGTGCGCACCGGACTCGCTCAAACTTCCAGCGCGGGTCGTTGGGCGCACTGCCTTTTAACCAGTCGTGCGGGCATGGCCGGTGCCGTATCGCGTTGGTTGGGTAGTGTGGAAGATTTATCGGCCATTGCCCAAAGATTATTGCGCGTGCAGATTGAGAATGCATCGGCGCTGGAGGTTATCCAACGTTATGATAGCACCGAAACTCTGTTTTACTGTGATCCGCCCTATCCTCATGATGCGCGCGGCGACAGCAAAGCCTACGCCCACGAAATGACGAATGCCGACCATCGGGCGCTGGCCGAGGTGCTGCGCAACGTGCAGGGCAAGGTTGCCCTCTCCAGCTATCACTGCGCGCTCATGGACGAGTTATATAGTGACTGGAACCGGGTCGAAGCGCCTGCAAAGCTATGTCATTCGGTGAAAACTGAGCGCACTGAAGTGTTATGGATGAACTACGAACCGCAAGGGAAAGCATGGCCTCACCCCAGCAAATCCTCACCAACGCTCTTCAACGAGCGGGCGATAATTCAAGTATGCGAATTATCTTAATATCATGCTCTTGGCAGCAAAGTCAAACGGTTCGCTGGGTTGCTGCACGGAGTTGCCATGACATTACACTTCACTGAGATGAACCTCATCCTTGAGCGATTTATAGAGTTGCAAGCCCAATCGGTGACCAGTCACCGAAATATTGAAATCGCAAGCAACGGGAGCCACATTATATTCCGGCAACGCAGAAGATTGCTTCAGCGACAGCAGAATTTCTTCTATTTGGATGCAGAAACAAGGAAAATAATTACCCTGATCAGACGGCAAACTCAAACTCCTGAGACCGTCATTGATATAGACGACAAATCAGTAATCTTTGTGCAAGACCAATATTCCGTCGAACAGATTGTTGATATAGATAATACTTACCGCTTCTACGTGTGGCGAACGGTTGAGGGTGATGATCATTATGCGGCGGCTTATCATGTAAATCTCCAGGATGAAACCACCATAATTTTCAAGCAGATGAGTGCCGCACCCGCTGCCGAGATGATGGCAAGAGTTTTGGGTGTAGTGTGCGATAAGCCGGTGTGGTTACGGGATGAACGAGGAAGCATAATGCCCATCTCGTTAAAAGGGTCTTTATGAGAAGACAGGCGGAGCCGAAATAGCCATACTCGATTGCATCAGCTTTTTGCGCCATTTCCTCCATCTATTTCATCGCCTGCGCACGCACTATGTTGAAGCATACCAGCAGCTTGTCTTGAGCGAACCAGATAGTGCCGTTAGCCAACCTCTTAAAGAACTGTGGCTGGCTTTAAGAAGCGCCGCCGAAAACGGCTTAGGCAGCGGTGAACCCTGAACGAAGCTGAGCCCATAATTTTAGAACTCTTCAACGGTATCCATCATGCCTCGACGCTCTAATCTCATTGGGTTGATGACCTCTGTCTGGGCCATTATTATCTTTGCTACCTCTTGCACCTTCATCGAGCGGCGCGTTTTTATTAACTTTGTCAAGCGGTTCATACCCGCCGGTATGCCGCAACAACTGTGGGTGAGCTTCTGGAGCGCCTTTGGCATTTTTGTAGTGAAGGCTTATCATATCTCAGAATATGCCCTCTTGTCTTATCTGCTCTATTTAACGCTTTATCGGCAGTGGGGCAAGACTCGTGGGCGAGCTATGCTATCCAGTGCGATTATCGCGTTGCTGTTTGCAGCTTCCGATGAATGGCACCAGACGTTCGTGCCAGGGCGCGGCGGCACCTGGGTAGATGTCGTCATAGACTCGGTTGGCATTGGCCTCACAACTCTCTACGTGCTATGGCGGCAGGCGCAGAGCGAAGTTTAGGTTTGGACCATGCGCCTTTAGCAACACGTTAAACTTTCATTGTGAAAATACAGAAAGCCATAAATCAAAATGACTCCAATTAAGAAGATGTTAGTCTGCGCTCTGCTCTTGCTCCTCAGCATCGCCAAGTCACACGCGGCCAACAAAATCCCGTGGCTGCACACGGACGGCACGCATATTGTGGATGGGCAGGGGCAACAGGTTATGCTGCGTGGGGTGAATCTGGGCGGTTGGTTGGTTGAAGAGATGTGGATGATGCCATTTGAGACCAAGCCGCCACCGGGTTCAAAGCTGGATGAAATCAAGGATCATGTTTCGCTGTGGGGGGATGTCGCCAAGCGTTTTGGGCCAGCCGAGATGACCCGCATTCGGGCGGCGCAACGCGATGCGTGGGTGAATGCGGGCGATTTTGCTCGTATCCATGCAGCGGGCTTGGATTGTGTGCGTTTGCCCTTTACTTACGATTTATTAGAAGAACCAGATGGTTTCTCGTGGTTAGATAAGGCACTCAACTGGGCGCGGGAGAATAACATTTATGTGGTGCTCGACATGCATGGGGCACCGGGTCGCCAGAGTCCTTCCGATCATACGGGGCAAGCCGGGGTGGATCAACTTTTCAAAGACCCCAAGTGGGTGCAGCAGACGACATCTCTATGGACCAAAATCGCGCACCGTTATCGTAATCGGCCTGAAGTCGCTGGTTACGATCTGTTAAATGAACCAACCGGAGCGCCTGATAATTCGACGCTTTATCTGGTGCAGGATCGGCTTTATCGCGCCATTCGCGCTGTAGATAAGCGGCACATGATTATCATTGAGGAAGGTTATAAAGGACTGGACAGCTTTCCTCGTCCCGCCTTTGCCGATTGGCAGAATGTCGTGCTGAGTTGGCATCACTATAACTTCAACGCCAAATCTGCAACCGAGCAAGCAGCGGGCTTAGTACATGTTGCGTCCGAAGCCACGAAGTTCCAGAAGAACCGCCCCACTCCGGTCTTTATTGGTGAGACGCAACTGGAACCCTATGGCACGCCGCAGGCTTTAGGGGAGGGGTTGCAAGCCCTGCAAGAAGGCGGGCACTCCTGGACGACCTGGACGTATAAGACGGCCATGCGCGGTGGAGGGGGCGGCTTGTGGGGCTGGTATCATCCGGCGCATCCGCTGCAACCGCTGGATGTGTTTCATGATTCAGAGGCAGAACTGTTGCGCAAAATCGAACAGTTGCGCAGCGCCAACCTGGAAGAGAATAAGGCCATGACAGCGATGTTTCAGGCCAGTGTGCAGTGGCGACCACTGCCCCCATTGCACGAGATTGTGCCCACCGCCCAGGCTGCTCCGGTATCCTGGCACTACACAGTGGATAAACCCGCTGATGATTGGTTCAAAACCGGATTCAATGACACGGGATGGAAAGAAGGCGCTGCCGGTTTTGGTAACGATTGGACTTTTGTCGGCTATGTGCGCACGCCGTGGCAAACCAAGGACATCTGGCTACGCCGCGAGTTCGTGCTACCAGACGCTAACCTCTCGCATCTCAAACTGCTGATTTGCCACGATGATGACGCCGAGGTTTATCTCAACGGCGTCTTAGCCGCCAAACTGCCGGGTTACACCCATACCTATGACGAGGAGCCAATCAGCGCCGCCGCTCTTGCCACCCTCAAGCCAGGCCGCAACGTCATGGCGGGGCATGGCTATCAAGAGAAAGCGGGGCAATACCTGGATGCCGGAATCGTGGGTTTGCCCGGTTAAGTTCCGCTCGCCCCATAGCTTCATTACACCCTGCAAAAACATATTGACTTGCGCTTTCTTTTCGTGTATGATGGAACGAGAGACCTGGAATGGTAGACATAACAGGTCTTAATCTATTTCGTTATTGTCGTAGGATAGCGCGTAGAGGCGGAGCATTTCGATGAACCAGTCCCAACGCCAAACCCGACAGTAGAGGAGAGTTATTCATGGCAAAAGGTACAGTTAAATGGTTCAACGATTCTAAGGGCTTCGGCTTTATCGAGCAGGAAGACGGTGGCGCGGATGTGTTCGTTCATCATAGCGCCATCGAAGCCGATGGCTACCGCTCACTGCAAGAGGGAGCCAAGGTCGAATTCGACATTAGCAAAGAGGACAAGGGCCTGCGCGCTGCTAACGTCAAAGTCATCCGCTAATTATTTACATTTAACCAACGCCTGCGTCCCATCAAGCTCCGCTTGGTGGGACGTGGTATTTTTAGATTGCGGATTGACGATTGCGGATTGAATGCAGAGCGGGCGCGAAGCGACAGCGTCAGCTATCATCAATGCGTAACGAGTTCGTGCCGTTAATCCGCAATCCACAATCGTCAATCCGCAATCTAAAATGTCTGCTTTCTTGATTGTTTTAAATCCGCGTGGTGTAATTAACGCCTTGGTCAATGGTAAGGCCCTGGCGGGTGCCGAAGAAGTGCTGGATGCTCTGGCCACCCAGTTGGGCGTGCCGCCGTTGATGGATTTCTACAGCACGAACCCGGACAATTTACCGGAAGAAGTGGCGGCTTTAGTAGCGACCTTTAGTGAAGAATGGTTCGAGGCGGGAGCCGGTTTGACGACCATTCGCGCCCTGTTGAGCTACCTGGAAAATCATTCGCTGGAAGGGATCAATACCGGTGCCGTGATGATAGACCTGATGCAGTTTGAACAGGTGCTAACCAAGGCTGCTGCCCAAGGCGTGCGCTGGCACCTCGAAGTCGATTATTAAGGGAACCTAACCCCCGGCCCCCTTCCCGAAACAGGAAGGGGGCCGGGGGTTAGGTTTAAATATGTCAGAAATTCTACCCACCACCCATCTTCATATCGGTGCCATCATTTTTCCCGCTATAGACCAGATAGATTTCACTGGCCCGTTCGAGATTCTCTCGCGGCTGCCCAACTCCACCTTTCATGTCCTCTGGAAAGACAGAATGCCTCTAAAGGATGGCAAGGGCCTTATCCTCACGCCGGATACCACTTTCGCCGAGTCGTCACCGCTCAACTTGCTCGTTGTGCCCGGCGGCATCGGGCAGGAAGCCTTAATGGATGACGAGGTGGTGCTATCGTTTATCCGAGAGCAGGCCGCGCAAGCCGATTATGTCCTCTCGGTCTGCACCGGGGCGTTAATCTGCGGCGCTGCCGGATTGCTGCGCGGCAAGCGAGCCGCCACGCACTGGAACTCGTTCCACCTGTTAGAGTATTTCGGAGCGATTCCTGTCAATGAGCGCGTGGTGCAAGATGGCAACTTCGTCTTTGCCTCCGGGGTAACTTCGGGCCTGGATGGGGCTTTGGGCGTGGCGGCCCTCCTGCGCGGCGACCTAGTGGCCCAGGAGATTCAACTTCAGACTCAGTATGCCCCGGAGCCGCCCTTCACCAGCGGCACCCCGGAAACAGCTCCATCCGCGGTGTTGCAGGCCGCACAACAGGCCGTGCAGTCCATCTCCAGCGCACGCCTGGCAACCGCTCAACGCATCGCGGCACGACTGGGCATAAATAAGAAATTAGTATGAAATGATTTTAGCGAGGAAAGACGCAGAAGAGCACGGAAGGGAGAAAACGGGTTAGAGATAGGAACCATGAAGGTATTAATCACGGGGAATAAGGGGCGCATTGGCAAGGTTGTGGAGAGCGTGCTGCAAGCGAGTAGCTGTAAGACGGTCGGGTTCGACCGGGCCAGCGGGCATAATGTGCTCGACCCGCAGCAGGTGCGCGCAGCGATGGAAGGTTGCCATGCGGTCGTCCACCTCGCCGCGCATTTAGGCGGCGGTGGGGCCAAATCGGACGACGTTATGGCGACGAATCTGCTGGGCACCTGGCATATCCTGACAGCGGCGCAAGTGGCGGGGGTGCAACGGGTCGTTTGCTTTAGCAGCGTGCAGGCTATGGGCGTTTTTGCCGGGCATCGCAAGCCCGACTTCTTGCCCATTGATGAGACGCACCCCTGCTACCCCACCATACCTTATGCCATTTCAAAACGACTCGGAGAAGAAGCCTGTCGTTATTTTACGCTCAGCAGTGGCATTACTACCATCTGTCTGCGGCCCCCAGCCGTTTTTAGCGCATCTGCCTACGACTATATCAAAGCCAAACGCGCCGAGAACCCTGATTTTGAGTGGCATCCGTACTGGGAGTATGGCGCGTTCCTGGATGTGCGCGACGCCGCTACCGCCGTGCAATGCGCGCTGCATTGCCCTGATCCGGGCCATGTCGAACTATTGCTGTGTGCGGATGATATTTCCTCCAGTTCCGGCACCAGCCGCGAATTAGCGCGCGCCCTGCTCCCGGATGTCGAATGGCGCGGCGGCCCAGAATATGATGCGGAGCCTTACAAAGCACTGGTCAGAAACGACCAGGCTAAACGAATCTTGGGCTGGGCACCACAATATCGCTGGCGAGCCTAAAATCGCCAATCACCAGAGTCTTCGAGGTTGTGCCTGGCGATAACCCACTTTGTCTAATGAATAATGCAAAAGGGACAACAGCATGGAAGCCGTTGTCCCTTTTCGTCAATCGTCAATCACCGAACGTGGCGGACGTAATGGCGGCGCTGTTGCTGTTTCTTCTTGTGGTGATGATACCACAGTGCCCCACCCACGATGGCGGCGGTAGCCAGTTTGTGGCGGCGAATCCAGCCTTTGCTGTAAGCGGGGGTGCTCATACCACCGAGGGTGCTGGCCATCATAACACCTAAGGTGCCCAGTGCGACGAGTTTGCTACTATTCCTTTGCATAGTTCTCCCTCCTGAAAAGTTGCTTGCTCGTTGCGCAAAGGCCATGCCGCTATAGCCGGATGCGTATCAAGAAGTTATCAATAACCGCTCGTAGGTATCGGTGCAACGCCATCCGGGGTGCCCCGACACGGTGGCTATTCTCAGGTTGTTTTAAGGCAAGGTTCTCCTCAACGACTTTATACTGTATTGGGATCAATCACTTGGGACTTACGCACAAGATCACAACAGCGAAACCCGAATGCTTAAAATCTAATATTTCTATTTCGTCATGAACACCCTCATCATCTTTGGAGCCAAATATCTTTTTGCCATAATTCTGCTGGGGGCCGCTGCGCTGGCCTGGCGCATCCCACGAGAGCAGAGGACTTTGTATTTTTGCCTGGCGGCACTGGCTGGAGTCCTGGCGACCATCCTGACCAAATCCGCGGGTGCCCTGTATTTTGACCCACGGCCTTTTACGCATGGAGTCGTGCCGTTGATACCCCATGCCGCCGATAATGGATTCCCCTCTGACCATACCGTATTGAGTGTAACGACGGCTTTGCTCTGCTACGGGGTAAATAAGAAAGTTGGGGCAGGTTTGTTGGGGTTAGCCGTTTTAGTCGGTACCAGTCGAGTGTTGGTCGGCATTAACTCACCATTAGATGTCGTGGCGGGCGCTGTCATTGGCACCGTGGCCGTGGCAGCAACCCTAACCGCCAGACACCCGTTAGAAAACTACCTAAATCTACATTCCCCTACCCGTTCCGGGGAACCTCACCGCCCACCCACAGCGGCCTGACCTGGAGAGAGTTAGGGTTTTGATAGGGGTGTAGTTATGGGGTATAATTTGGCTATCCTGTAATCAAGGCCATAGCATGACCTACGACATCATTGTAACCTCCGCTCAACCGCACCGTAACAAGTTCCTGGCAGACTGCCAGCGCAGCCTGGTGACTGCGGGTTGCTTGCTGGCACTGGCGGTTGGCGTCACACGTTGTGGCGTGGCTTTGACGAAACCTGCACCCCCCAACCTGCTACCCAGCGTGACCACCGTGCGTCAAGTGGATGCGATGGAGTTAGTGACCGCAAGCGAGGCATCCAGATTGGTCGGTGGGTTGGCAGATGGCGATGTCCAATCGCATCCTATTAACCCATTACTGCCCAGGGATCGTCAATGGTCTTCCTCAAGTGCTTTCCAGGGGAAACACCGTATGCTGGAAGTTGAGATTGGCCCTCGCCGAATCTACGAACATACGTTCCAAGCGCCCCCTACAAATATGGTGGTTAGTCCAGTAAAAGGGTTGGGGGACGCAGCGGTCTTCTTGACTCAATGTTATCTTAGGCCATTCAATTCACATTGGGACTCAAACCACACTCCACACACAACTATTGATGGCCCCTATAATACAACCTGGCTGAGAGTGCTTAAGGGTAATGTCGGCTTTGGCCTGGTTCTCACCAGTGAAGGTCTACACCCCACGGCGGCTACTCTAAATGAACTGTTGAAACTGGGCAATCAAGCTGTCAATCGTTTGCCCGTATCTGCTCCCACCTCATGATAGCCGTAGCTAAGGCAGCTACCAGAACCTGAAGGTCTTGGGCCGTAGATTCCTGCACAGGAGAGCTAGAGCCAATGATTGGCGCAGGTGAACCCCGTTTACAGCAGTGGCATCAGTGATACTGCCAGACTTGGTTGACACCACCCACTAACAGCGTCTCGGTCGAGGCGTTATTAAGGGCGACGGCTTTAACTGCCGCGCCCGCTTCTGGCAGCACTTCTTCATAGACCAAGGTGCCGGTGGGGTCATAAAGATAAAGTACCGAACGTTGCCAGATTTCATACTCCATTAACACCGCCAGGTAAGCGGGCTGATCGGCTTTTAGCTTGACCCAGGTGTTGTAAGGCTGGCCGAATTGACTACAGTTGGAGTGGTAAGGTTTTTAATTGTTGTGCCGTTGACATCTACAATCCAAATTGAGCCATTGGCTGAACCCATTAAATACTGTGGCCCGGTGGCGGTGGGCCAGTGGCAGACGGCAAACTCATCAAAATAAAATGGCGCTTTGGCGCGGCTCAAAAGCTGCCCCTGTGCATCGCGCACCGTGATGCGTCCCCCGGCGTTGCTATGCACAATCAGCGAGTGGCCATCGTTGTTAGGGTCTAACGTCTCGACATGCCACACATTGCGATCAGATCGGTTCCACACTGAGACTCCTTTGGCGTCAAACATGGTCACACCACCCCGTCCGTTATGCCCAATCACAAAATCAAGCTTACCCGTCCCTCTTATTGTCGTGGGCGCAGTATCGTCGGCGGCTGCCGCTCCCTGGTAACGCCACAGCACTTGACCGCTGTGGTCGAGCAGCCACGGCTCGCTAGACCAGGAGCCGCGATTCAGAAACTCACAAACGCCATCATGCTCCACATCAATGATATTCACATGATCGCCTTTGACCGCAAAAGTAACAGCCGATTGCACAACGCCCTGCGTATTCGTGAACACGGCCCCGTTCGCACCGGCAATGCCAAGTTGGACGGCGGGCGCTGGATCAAGCTGGCCCGTCGCCATATCGCTGACCCGCCCCACTTGCAGACCCTGGATGAACACGCTCTTCGTCACCATAGCAGCGCCCACTTTTACCCCTGGTGTCTTTAAGGCGGCTGGCATTTGCAGGGCCATTGAACCCGTGAAAGGTACGATAACGCGGCGCATGACGACACCACAGCCACTCAGCAAGGAAGATAAACCGAGCAGGACAAACCACCAACGGGGCGGTGGGAACAACCTGAGTTGAGCCATAATATTGACCTCAAGCCGCATCGCTCCCGGCAACGTTCCCAGCCACCAGATTTAAAGGGCAGGACGGCTTACATCCAGCGGTCGGAACGCCTTTGCTTCACAAAGTGCCAGTAGAGGCTAAATAGCACTAATTCGACGTAAATGGAGGTAATGCTGGCAATCACCGAGTAGCGCACGAAGCGGCGTATCCACAGCAAGCCTGCCACCGCGGGCGTGTCGTGCAAGCCCCAGGTGATACCCAGCACGGTGGTGCAAACCGCCATGCCCACTAAAAGCCGAACTTTGACATGGGGCGCAAGCTGCACCCGCTCTGGCAAGGGTTCCCCTGGTGCCTCCCGCAGCCAGGCGCAATACCAGCAGATAAGGGCCAATGCGCCGCCCACAGAACTCATATATTGCAGCAGTGCATACAGGCGTAGCGAGCTATGCGGCAGGTGCATGAGAGGAGTCTGCAAAAATGCGTAGTGTTTGACTATCGGGCTGTTGGCGTGGGTAAAGGAATCCCAGAGGAGATGCGAGAATGCCCCCACTATCAAGCAAGCAATGATACTCAAGCACTGGCGCGGCGGCCCGAAACGAAAGCCGCGCGCGATGGGCAATAAACGCTGCTGATGGTAAGCTGGCAGGAGGGCGATCAGGGGAAACTTGAGCAGGCGGTGGAACATCCACAACACAATGAGGCCAGTGGGCACACAAAATAAAAACACGCCAGGCACCGTATGGCTGTAACGCTCATCGGTGGAGAGGTGCATAAAATACTGAAAGTCGGGGGCCATGCTGCCCACCACCAGGGCCGACAGACACCAACCGCGCCGTGCTAGGGGCACGACGGCTGCCGGATGAGAAAGCGTAAATGGCATAGAAGGCTGACCTTAAAAAGTAGTTAAGGTCATGATAAGTTTAACTCATCGCTGGCTGGATAAGCATGGGTGCTTGCATTTACAGACCCTATCCCCGACCCTTCCTCTTACCAAAGGGAAGGGAGCGAGACTAATACCGTCGGGATAATCCAGACTTGATAGCCTCTCACACTCCCTTACTATATTGCTGTCTCGATGGTCGTAGTCTGGCTCCCTTCCCCTTGGTAAGGGAAAGGGTCGGGGATAGGGTCTCAATAGCCGACACGCTCTGCGCCAGCTTACCCAAAGAACGAGGCCAATGCTGGTTCCTGGGATAGGACCAAAACCGACGACATATTACCAGTGACGCTCCCTTCCCCTTACCAAGGGGAAGGGCTGGGGATAGGGTCTGTTCCCTCCGCACTCGGCGTCTGCACCGCATAGCTACGCGGCTGGGGAGCCTGCACCGCAGGGGCGGTTGTTGGTGGCGGGGACACCGCACCCGTCACCCGCAGCGGCTCATTAATGACGGGCAGTTGCACCCTGGGGGCTGGTGCTGACTGCGGCGGGGATGGAGCAGAAACGACCCGTTCCACTGTGATGAGTTGGACTCGTGGTGGCTCAGTTGCAGGCCCAATGAGCATCGCCGGGTCATGCCCAAAATCATTGGTGACGTGATAAGGCGTTTGGTTATTGGGAGCGGTTGCAGGCGGTTGTGGTGCGGGAGGAATGGGAGCTAATGCGGGGGCAGGTGCCGCTACGTCCCCCATGACCACATCGCCGGGCAGGAAGATCGGGTTATCAATCCACTCAGCAATGGCCTTAAAGGGTTGTATGGTGCGCACAGCCGCTACAGCATTATCGCCACCCTTGGCCGGATCAGTCGGTTGACCAGCCAGCTTGTAACCGTAGACGATACCCGCAAAAGAGAGCAGTGGTGTTAGGATTATGGCGACACCGGCGCGCAGGTACTTCAACGGGCGCTGCACGCGCCGCAGACCGACGGGGCACTCTTCTGTCATAATGCGGCCATCGGCGCGGCGATAATAGCGCACGCAGAGATTACCTTCATTGGCCGTTACCAATTTGACAGCCTCGGCCCGCGTCATGTGCGATAGATTGTAGACGTTCTTGTAGCAGGTCTGACAGAAGCGCACCTGGTCATTACCGCGCATCTTGTCCCACGACGCCTGGCAGGGCGCGGCGATCTGCATCTGGCTTAACGGACTCTCAGCACTTTGACCTGGCATCGTCTAACTCCTCTGTCTCGTCCTGTCTCTTACTTATTAGCATACCTGTAAAACTGCATTACCATCACGGAACATTTGGTTGCACCGAAAAAGAATGCAGAATCTCCTGGACTTGCTTATCATTTTGATTGAGTTGATCTTTATAGGTGAACACCAGCACCACCATCTGATCCCCCATCTTTTGCCAGTAGAAGTCCATGTAGCGGTTACTGTGATTATAATCCCAGCGTAAATCTTGTAGCGTGAAGGTGTGTTCTGTCCAATCTCCCCGCGTGCGATCCTCATTGATAACACCCCCGGCATTGACATCAGTAGCAGTTTGATACACGTCACCCGCCAGTTTTTGCTTCAACTGAGTGGCATCGAGATCAGTCACATAAACTCTCAAGCTCAAGTCGCTGTTGAAATCTGCGCTCCTAAGCTGGGCCACGCACGAGTCAAAATCCAGAGCAGCATTCACAATCGCCGCGCCCCCTTCAAAGCCGAATTTATCCTGCACCGCTTCCAATTCTCGATGTGTCACAAGAATATTATCGTATCTCTGGTAGAGATTCCCAACGTCACCAAACCATGATGCGGGGATTTTGAAGGTCGCTCCCATTGGCTGCAATTGGAGCATATTTTCATGCAGGATCGCGTGGCTGGTTGCTCCCGAAGGTGCTGGTTTTGTAGTGCCGTCGGGCAAACTCCGACTGACCATCTCAGGATTAGTAGACGATAATTGTCCCCAGCGTTCCGCTGGCACTCCATATGGTGACCCAATGCGTGTTGATGGCACGCCACAAGCGATGACAGCATCGTTGATCGGTGTAGGATCAATCCAGGCACCGATAGTCTGGAAAGGCTGACGGCTGCGCAACCTGGCGATTGGCCCGGTAGCTCCCACCTGCGGGTTGGTCGTGGCCCCGGTTAGTTTCGTCCCCAACACCACAGCCACAAAACCGAGTAAAGGCGCAAAGAAACCCAGCATGGCGGCACGGAAACACTTGAGCGGACGATGGACGCGATGCAGCCCGACGGGACACTCTTCCGTCATGATCGTGCCATCGGCGCGGCGATAATAACGCGCACAGCTATGCCCTTCGGTCTGCGTCACCAACTGCACAGCCTCAGTCCGCGTCATGTGCGACAGGTTGTAAACGTTCTTGTAGCAGGACTGGCAGAAGCGCACCTGATCGCCGCCGGGCATCTTGTCCCAGGAGGATTGGCAGGGCGCGGCGATTTGCATCTGGCTCAGTGGACTCTCGGCACTTTGACCCGGCATCACCCGACTCCTCAGCTACGCTTTGTCTTCTCCTTATTAGCATACCCGTAATGCCGATTTTTCAAACGAAGCGTAGCAGTGCGCGGCGTGTCTAATCCGGCTTGCGCCAGTCACAATCGGTGACAAACACCAGACCCGACACAATGGAGTGCAAAGTGCCGGTGCGGGATGCGCCGATTTGCAGCGGAGCGACATAGACAACGCGCGTGCTACCATCCTTCTTCTTGTCAAAAGGCGCTAAGTCCCAGTAAGGATAGGTGCAGAACCGCTGGCCATCAGGCGACCAGTGCAGCACCTTGCCCGTGAAAAAGCGTTGCATGGTGCCAGTTAAGGGGCCATCAAGGGGAACTTTGAAATAGGTGTAAGTGCGAGCCGCGATTACGCCATAGGAGGCCACTAAGACCGCATGAATATCGTTAGGCATCCGCAACACCTGCATGGCGGCCCCTTCCAGGGCTTCCTTACTGTCGGCATCTTTTGGCTTGAGCGTCACTCGTCGCTGCTCGTGCCCATCAGCGCCCACGACTTTGAGCATGGTGTTGGACTCTTCCGCACCCAACCCCACTAAAGTTGCGTTGTCTAGCCAACTGGCATCGAATAGCTCATGAACAGTGCCCAGCACCCGGCCATCGGGATAGGCGCGGATTTGACCATCACCCTTCTCCTGGGTCATGAGGCATCGCTTACCATCGGGTGACCAGGCGACCGCAGAGGCCCGCCCCCAGGAGCGTTTTGCACCCTTATGCGCATCTATTAAGAGTAGGTCTTTATCCGTTAGCACAGCCAGAGTGTGGCTGTGCGGCACCCACCCGTATTCCTGGGGATAGGGACACGCTACGGGTTTGACGATGCCGCCATTGGCTCCGATGAGGCACAACGCATCGGAGTTGTCGCAGCAGCTATAACGCATAAAGGCAATCTGCTGTCCATCGGGCGACCACAGCGGATGCACCTCATCCTTCTGCCCCCGCGTCAGTTGCCGTCTTCCGGTGCCATCGGGGTTGATGCGGTAGAGGTGCGCATGGCTCTGCCCGCGCTGCCCCGGCTTCAGGTAATAACGTGCCGCATAAACAATATCGCCCTCGCCCCGCGCCCTCGCTGCGCCAGTGCAGACAACGAGTAAGCAGATGAATTGAATCCGAGAGAATAATTTCATGGTGTGGATTTATACCTTATGGCTGCTGTCCACTAACAGGGTAATCATCCTTTACCTCAAAGCCACCATCCGTCATGGCCGCTTGTTCCGGCTTAACGCTTCGGGCGAAGTCGAGCAAGTCCATAAACCATTGACCCGCACGGACGCAGAATTCAAGGCCCGCGCACAGCAAGAATGTAAAGGTGACAACCAGCACCAACATGAACAGATAAGGAAAAATAGCCATAGCAGTATCAGTCAAACCAAAAGTCACTCAGGGATGTCTTTATGATTTGGGGTGGAGTGGATAATTATCGTCTACGAGAAAGCCACCCCGCACGTTAAGTCGTTGCTGCTGGCGTCGCCTCATAATATCGCGCACGTTGACTAGTATCCAACCCAAGAGTTGGCCCAGCACCATGCGCAATCCCATCAGCGCGCATACTAACAGCAAGAAACCGAAAACAATAGCGTAGCCAAAGAAAAGGATGCCCAGAGTTTCCATAGTTCTGATTCTACCGCACTCTCATAACCTGCCACCGGACAAGTTTAGTTTAAGGAGAGCCAAGGTTAGCCGTCGGCCACAGGCAACAGTCAGTCAAATAGCTGAACATCTTCTAAGTTTTCCAGAGTTATCAAATTATTCAAATGATATTCCGCGTGGGCTGGGTTCCACTCTTCACCGCGCAGGCAAGCAGCAAAGGCGAATATCGTATCAATGAGGCACACACAGCGCATGAAGGGAACTAACAGGTCAAACTCGCCAGGCGGAACGGGGCCACCGGCATCTTGGTAGGCTCTTAAAAAAGAATTCGCTTTCGCACGGAAGCACTCGATGGTTTTGCCTTGACGCAAGCCTCCTGCGTCACCACTGCACAGATTCAAGGTTGCGCGTGCCAGTTCAAAGGAGAGCCAGTCGGGACGGCACTCATCCCAATCTAAGACGGCGCTTACCCGGTTCCCTTGCATCAGCAGGTTTCTAGCGTAATAATCGCCGTGAGTGGGGGCAAAAAGCAGGGAGCGGCCAGAGGCGGTTAACGCTTTGAGCCAGTGGCTTAAAGTCTCTTTCTCTCGTTCAATCTGTGACCTTCGCTTCATGATGTCCACTGTAAAGGGGAGTCCATCTTCCCAAAAACGGCGCACGGCGCTTTGAGGCTCACTGGTATCCGATAGGAGAAGAGATACCTCATGCCAATCCCACCACTGGTTATAGTTCCAGTCCAAGTCGCACAAGGCGCAGATGCCGGGTCTCGCCAGGGGAGCGGGATGATTAAGAAAAGCCTGGTGCAAGCGAGCCAACATGCGCGCCGTTTCCAATCGAACCGCTTCGAGTTCATCGTTGGCCATAGTGCCAGGCATGAAGGGAAACAGAGTTGCCACACGACCGTCGAGCAGGAAATAAGTCGTTCCATCGCGCCCCATTAAAGGCGCCGGAACCTCCGACACCAGTCGGCTCATGTAACCCAGCAGATCATGTTCAAAGTCCATACCTGCTACAACGGTGGTGGGATGACTGACACTCAAAACCAAAAGCCCCCTGTCCGTTTCCAGTCGCAAGAGCCTTTTCCATTCGCCACCCGCCAGGACAGCCACATTATAGATCACTGCGATACCGTAGCGGTCAGCTAACTGGGTATAAAGCCGTGGTGAAATCATAGCTTGGTATCGTTCAAAGCCCAACCGCCCGCAGCCACTCCCTCGCAATTCGCTTGTCCTCAGCGGTAATCGAGTGGCCGACTGGCAGTAGAGGATGTCTCAATCTCAACTTCTGACCCGCTCCATTGCTGTATCCGATGCTTTGAATCCCAGCTTTCGCCAGAAGCCCGCGCTTTGACGCCCGGCCCGCAGCACCCAGGTGACATTATCATCGTCATCGTCGGCCATCAGTCGCTGCACCAATTCACGACCAATACCCTGACCGCGCTTATCTTCTGCCACGGCCAACATCGAGAGATAGCCGTTGGAAACGCCATCACATAAGGCTCGCCCAAAGCCAACAATACGCGTCCCTTCGAGAGCCAGCATCGTGCGGTCAGCCCTATCCATCATTTTCTCAAACCGCGCCACATCCTGGACGCGGCGCTGCCAACCCACTTCCATCAGGAACTGGCGCACCGCTGCATGGTCATCAGGACGACTGGGCCGATATTCAATCATCCGGTATTATCACCCATCAAATATTACTCATCACAGTTTTTGGAACAGCTTTACATACCAGCTTTTGAAGTTGTGCTGCTCGTAGAACTTGATAATGCGGGGGATGTCTTTGTTGGCTGAACAGAGCAAGGCATGGGCAACGCCCTGCTCTTTGGCGTAGGACAGCAGTTGAGTCACCAACTGGCTGCCGATGCCCTGGTTTCTGAATGGGGGCGACATGTAAAGATTATCAATTTCTATGTAGCTGTCACCTGCCTCCATGACGGCGGTGCCCTCGCTGGTATGAATCGAGGCCGCAATAAAGCCAATCACCGCGCCGTCAAGCTCCGCGACCAGAAAGTAGGGGCCAAGAGCCGCCTGAAACTGCTTACGACCCTCCGGCCTAAAGCCGTAATAACTGCCTTCTTCAAACCACTGCTGTTGAAGTTGGCAGACAGCCGAAATATCGGACTCGTTGGCCTGGCGGATAATGGTGTCACTCACATTAAGATTATCTTAACTCAACTTACTACTACGATAGGGGCGTATTAACCAGCGAATAAATTCGCAGACTGCAAGACCAAGTCCGCCTACGCGGACTGTTGGAGTCGCCGCAGGGCGACTTCGTTTTGCAGCCGGTGGTTTTAACCGCTGGCCCCAGAAAGCAAGTTGAGTTGTCTTATCGGAAGATGATTATGACTTGGCGACGATTTGTTCGAGTAAGGCGATAATCTGCTGGTTTTGGGCGACGTTTTCGGCAGCCAGATCAACCACGGGGGCCGGAGGCTCGACAGCCACTGGTCTCTGGATTCGCTTGACGGCTTTAACGATGAGGAACAGCACGAAAGCGATAATCAGAAATTGCAACACATTATTGATGAAGTTCCCTACCCCAAACGGCCCCAATTTGTAAGCGGCGAAATCTCGCCCCGGTGTAAGAGGGGCTAACACCGGGGTCAGGATGTCTTTCACAAAAGAGTCCACGATCTTACCAAACGCAGCTCCGATCAGGACGGCCACCGCCAAATCCAGCACGTTGCCCTTTGCAATAAAATCTCGAAATTCCTGAATCATAAACTTACACCCCTTTTCGATAGAGAACGCTGGTTCGCACCATCGCCGCTATTATAACACCTCATTAGGCTATTCCTGAATGCATTTGCCAACATAGCACACTGCAACCGGACGGCGGAGTTCAGGCAGAAAGGAATCTGGGTTCAGAGGCTTGTGCGGCGATTGATGGCCATTTTAATGACAATCCCAGTAGCCGCCCAGCTTATGGCAGTGGCGACACCTGAATACATAGGCGGTGGGGCCGTGGTCGCGGTCAAACTCCTGGAAGGCATCATCGAGTTCCTGGCCTTGCAGATCACTCTCCTCACTAAACGCAGCGCGGATAAAAGCCACGGCTTCCTCGCCATACTCTTGCAGTTCGGCATAACCTGCGACGCCCAGAAACTCGGCGGCATCACCGCAATGCGTCCACCACTGTTCCTGCTGCCAGCCTGTGAAGCCCGGCGTGCGGTGCGCGACTTCGGCCACGACTTCCGCGGGAACAGCATCCCATTGGTCATAGCCGCCCACTCCAGCCTCATCCACAAAACTGGCAGCGAACTTCTCATGGGCTGTGCCATCGGCCAGGCACCAGGGACACAGGCTTTCATCAAGCTCCGCAGTTGCGTAGACCGGGCCGGTGTAAATATAGCCTCTCACTTGACGGCAACACGCGCACTGCACCTCAGAAGCCTTAACGCTGCCTGTGGCAACCGGGTCGGGATGATATTTAAAGCGAGGTAAGTCCATAGCGCCTATTATACGTCACACCCCGCGCCACGCTCAAACGATAGACTCAGCCACGCGGGGCGTAGTGGCATAGAGCCGGAAGGCGTCGGTTGCGGTGGCTGTTGGCGTGGCTGGGGGTCTTTAATCTGCTATCATGCGGCCAGAGCTTTGACCATCGGCCCAGCCCCAGCCTCGTGCTTGAGCTTCCCAACCGAGGGCATCGCCTTCAATGACATTCTGCACGCCCAGTTGCTCGAGTATGTAGAGAATCTGCGCACGGTGATGCATACTGTGGGTGATGGTATGGGCAATCAATCCGCCCAGCGACCGCCGGTTGCCATTGTCGGGGTCAGTGACCATGACATCCGCCTGGCCCTCACGGTCTACCCTGCTGGCAACTTCGGCCAGGTCTTTGGCGACAATCGTTAGCCGGGTCAGCATACCATCCACCGTTTCATCATCACGGTAGGCTTCATAAGCCGTGCGCCCCATCATAAATTCGGTATGGCCTTCCATACAGGCGATGAGGTGCTCAAAAGTCTCCAGCAGGCTCTTGTCACCGATGTCAAACTTGCGGCTCAGTTGCTCCTCCGATAACTCCCGGCAGCGCAAAAGCAACTGCCGTGTCGTCCAGGCGTCGTGCCCCAATAAGCGATCAACAATGGTCACAGTCTTTTTCTCCTTCAATAGTGGATATAGCAGCCATCAAGCTTAAATAGCCCAAGTTGCTACTGGTGGTGCCGTGACTCAAGTCACGGGCTGCGAAACGAAGTCGCCCTGCGGCGACTGAGGCAGTCCGCGCAGGCGGACTTTGTTTTGCAGCCCGTGGTTTTAACCACTGGGCCTGCGGTAGCAACTTGGGCTATTTAATAATAACCGAACGACTGGGCAAGTCGCCTGCTGGCCCAACGCTGAGGCTGCTCGCCCACAATAGCGGGTGTGCGCCGACCATGAGTTAAGGGTATTCGCTGAGCTTCGCCATTAGCTCCTCGCGCGTTACGTTGCGCCTTGCGTTGCTGTCGGCAATCAAGAAACTGCCCAATTCCGGGAGGATGCTCACTTCCACACCATTCGTCAGACCGGGATACTTTCTTATAATCAGAACCAGCACCTCTCCCTCTTCGCGGGTGTCTTGCAAATCCCATATCTCCTGTGAGAGATCGAGAATTGAGCTTCCATCCTCGACCCTGGTGACAATGGGAGCATCAATCCAGTGCGACATTCTCATCTCCGAGGAAACGGTGCTGACTCGATACCGGCCATTACAAAAAATCCCGTCAATTGTCATGTAGACCCTCCGCATGGCACCGCTATAATAGAGTCACTCAATGTCTAAATCAGTTGCGCCCTGTAACTGACGAAAGCACGAGCCACAGCGCCGCACTTTCATTGTAACGCTTAATTGTCTGACCGTTAAGCCTGGCCTCATAGAGTTCTGAGGCCAGCGCATTTATTCGAGTCCGAGACCCTGGCGAATCGCCATTTCCACTGGTGAATAAGCGTTGTCCTTACGATGGAGATGGAACGGCTGAGCTGGATAAAGCGGCGGCTGGGCCATGAAGCGCGGCTCCTTGCCATGATGCGGTTGCGCGGCATGAACGAGAAAAGGATGGCACAGATAAACCGTGCCCGCTGCGCCCACGGCTAAAGTCTGGGGACGGTGGGTGCTGCTGGTTAAATCCAGTTCCCTGAGCGATATGCCAGCATCCCGGGCGGGCGCGAGCCATTGCGCCATATCGAGATGCGACCCGACTCTGATGCGTGTCGGTGCATCCTGCTCGCTCACATCGGAAAACAAAAAGAGCATGAGCAACGCGCGGCCTCTAGAATGGACATTGACCCGCCAGTTAAAGAAATCGTTGGGGTCTGAATTCTCGTCGGCAAAGCTGACATCAACATGCCACCCGGCATCGCCCGGATCATCGAGGCTGGGAAATCGAATCGGAAAAGTGCCGAGACTTTCGCGTGGCTCCCAACGCCCTTTGCCAACAAGTTGGTCGAAGGCGCTATGCAGTTGAGCCGTGTTTACCGCCTGCTGAAACGATTCCTGGGTGTAACTCCCAAGCCTGATAACAGGCTGTGTCCAGGTTGTAGGGTTGTGGGGATCGCAGCCCGTGTCACGCCACAATATCTCCCGCCCAGCATCCGCTAATTGCCGGGGGAAAGCATTATCCAGTCGGATAAAACCCTGCTCTATGAATTGCTGAACCTGGCAGTCCTCAAGCAACATAACGTATCTTCTTTATTATCTAACCCAATGTGAATCGGCCAGCAGCACCTATATTGGGTAGTCGTCTTCAATCTGAAATCCCGCACCAATTTGGAGTTGTGACTTGCGTCCAGGATGGGCCAGTCTTTGAAAGGTAGTAATAAACCAGCGGACGCCCAGCCAGACGGCGACGGTCATTATTAGAAGAAACCAGAGTGAAACGAGCAAGATGACGATGACTTCCATAACTCAAAATTTTAGCGCAGGCGCAATGACCACTTCTGGCATTCCAGGCCGTTAGCATTCCATTGTTCCAGGGGAGTGCCATCGTTGGGCGAGCAGCCGCTGACATCGAGGGCCTGTGCTCTGTTGCCGCTCTTGGGGAACAGGGTGTAAGTGCCGTCATCATTTTGTTGCAGATACCATTGCTGGCAGTCTCGATTGCGGTTATCAGAAATTTCAATCTTCGCCCCGGCGGTGGCGTTACAGCCGCTCACGCTGAGTGCCATGTTAGTGCCCGGTTTAATGATGCTATAATAGCCATCGCCCTGATACTGCAATGTCCAACGCTGGCTATTAGCCCCGGCATCGAATACGGTCTGAATGGGAGCGCCTTCGAGGGCTGTGTCGCGCACCACCGCCAGAACATCATGGGTCGCAATGGCGGAAACAATTTTATAAGGGCCAGTATCTAAGACGGGACGCGGCCAGCCATCGGTATCCCAACTAAGCTGATTCAGGTTCATCGTCGTTGCGCCGTTTTGGTCGCGTGCCCATTCGTAGTGCGTGCTGAGCCAGTAGCCATCAGTATCGTGCAGGATGCCCACATGACCGGGACCGACTTCATCGTCTACGGGCCTGCCGGAACCGTTGTCATAGGTCGCCGCCAGAAAGAGAGTCCCGCCACCCTGCATCATGCCCTTACCGGTTTTATCCAGATAGGGGCCGGTGACTGTCTTGGAGCGTCCCATACGAATGTTATAGCTGCTCTTGGCCCCCGCGCAGCAGGCATCCCAGTTGACGAACAGGTAATAGTAGCCGTCGTGATAGTAGACATAAGAAGCTTCAATGGCCGCGCCAGGGCCGCGCGGATGGGTGGCCAGGGAATAAACCTTGTCGCCAAGCTGCTTGCCCGTTGCCGGGTCGAGTTGAATCAACTTGATGCCACTGACATAGGAGCCATAAGAAAGCCACGGCTTGCCCTCGGCATCCTCGAAGATGCACGGATCAATGGCATTCACATCGCCCCCGGCAATGGAACGAATCACCAAGCCTTGATCCACCCAGCCCTTGGGGTCTAAGGTGTCATTAGTGGCTAACCCAATACCGGAACTATTGGAACCCCAGTGCGAGTAGGAAGAGTAGAGATAGTATTTGCCATTAAAGAAATGCACGTCCGGTGCCCACACTTCATTGGTAGTGTTACCGGGCACGTTATTAGCCACCCAAGCGGGAGCGGTCGCCAGGGCTGGCCCCTGGTTCGTCCAGTGCAGGCGGTCGGTCGAAGAGAACTGCTGCGTGCCCCGCCCGGTGCCATAAACCCAGTAGGTGCCATCATGCTGGACAATAGTCGAAGGGTCGCGCACCAACACATTGGTCTCGACCGCTTTTAGTGGCGGAGGGCTGACCGATAAAATGGAGCTTACCAGTAGCAACCCTATTCCCAACTTGCCCGTTAGGGTTCTAAAAGATGACATCATGGCAACCACGTATCCTTTCCGGCTTCCTATCTATAATAGACCCCTTGCATCAGTTAGGTTGGATGTCATGCCGGGTCCTTCACTGCGTTCGAGGATAAACTCCGTGCAACAGAGTCGAGGCATCTTTGAGGGGTAGCCAAGTTAAGATTTCTCTACTGCGCTCGTGCCTCGCTCCGGTCGCAATGACACTGCCTGCCACTTATGCAAGAGGTCTATTATGCCTTGAGCGAATGCCCTTTTTAGATCAGCCTGACGATTTATTCCGCGGATAGTCGTCCTCAATGAGAAACCCGCGCACTGGTGGCGGCAGTTTGCGCCGCGAGCCAACCAACCCCGCCCATAGATTAGCCCAGAACCGAGTGAGCGCCCCAGCTAGGTTATCTATGTAATGACAAATGAGCGCCGCGCTACTGCCCAACGCCGCTAACACTATGACAAAGACTACCGCGTCTAGAGCCATTGCTGACCTCTCCTTTGTGTCGTTAAGAGTCGGGGCTGAGAGGATAGTTGTCGGTAATGCGAAAGCCATCCCTGGCTACGGGTGGGCGCAAGACTAAGCGTATGAAGCTGCGAATCCAACGAAAAATCACCCAGGCCGTGAATCCGAGCAACTGTACATTACAAAGAATAAAGAGAATATGTGGCAAGTGATGATGGGACATAAATTAAGTTTAACGCATTTGGCACCGGCGTAGAGACGCGATGAAGCGCGTCCCTACAGATATATTCACAAACGTGGCGTAAAAACTGCACACAGGAAAATAGAAAGGATCTTAAAACAGATCAGGCCAAAACGGGAATTAATCCAATTTACTTATGTCAAGCAGACCCATTGTTATTCTTTTGGCGGAAGACAATCCCGGCGACCGCAGATTTACTTCCCTCATGCTGGAGGAAAGCGGCCTGGAAGTGGACTTGCGCCATGTGGAAGACGGGCAGCAATTGATGGATTACCTGCACCATCGTGGAGCCTATAACGACCCGGCCACCGCGCCGCATCCGGGCCTCATCCTGCTCGATTTGCACATGCCGCGCAAGGATGGGCGCGAGGCGCTCGAAGAAATCAAGGCCGACCCGCGGCTGCAAGCGATTCCCATAGTCGTGCTGACCGGCTCCGAAGAAGATAACGATAAATGGCAGTCTTTTGATCTTCGCGTCTCCCACTATCTGGTGAAGCCCGTGGACGCGAAAGTCCTCCCCGAGCTTATCCGCGACTTTGGCTTCTACTGGCAGAGCATCCAGCATAACGCATAAGCTCTCACCCCGCCCTCACACTCCCAGGATAATAAGTGCGTAGACGCAGGGAGTACCAGGAAAAGCCTGTTCGTGTTAGGAAATTCGACCGCAGAGACGCCGAGAACACAGAGTGTTAGGGAACATTTCTCTCTTCCTTTGTGTTCTCGGCGTCTCTGCGGTTCATCACATTCTCATCTGATGCGGCAAAGTCCCCGTTGGCAAAGTATAAGCAAATCACTAACAATGTTAAGTGATCAAGCAGCACCTCTTTATATATTAGCTATCCCTAACCATACTCAACACCAGAAAATATGACTTCCAATTCCTCTACCACACAACATTACGACACAATCATTATTGGCGCGGGGCAAGGCGGGGCGTTGGCGCGAATGCTGGCGCAGGCTAGCCAACGGGTTGCGCTGGTTGAAGCCGCCCATGTCGGCGGCACTTGCGTTAACGTTGGTTGCACCCCGACCAAAACCCTCGCCTATAGCGCACGGGTGGCTTACCTGGTGGGGCGCAGCGGTGATTACGGCGTGCGGACTGGCCCCACCCGTTTCGATATTCAAGTTGCTCGTCAGCGCAAACGCGACATCGTGCTGGATTTTCGGCAAGGGGTAGAGAAAGGACTCCACGCCATTGAGAATGTGCATCTGCTCTATGGCAAAGCCCAGTTCTGCGGCCCAAAGCAGATTAAGGTGGAACTAAACGCGGGTGGCGAATGCACCCTTGAGGCGAAAACCATAGTCATAGCCGCGGGCACCCGCTTCGCCTTGCCGCCCGTCGCAGGACTGGCCGAAGTGCCCTATCTCGATTCGACTTCGATTATGGAGTTAGGAGAGGTGCCGTCCCATCTCTTAATTTTAGGCGGCGGCTATATCGCGGTGGAGTTCGGGCAAATGTTTCGTCGCTTTGGCGCACAGGTCACCCTGATTGAAGTGGGCCACCAATTATTAGCGCGGGAAGATGCCGACATCGCTGAAGCTGCTACCAAAATTCTACGCGAAGATGGCTTAGACATTCATCTCAACAGCAAAGCCAAACAAGCCCGCCGCACGGAGGATGGCCAGATCGAACTGGTGGTGCAAGCGGAGGCAGGAGAGCAAACATTGCGCGGCTCACACCTGCTCGTCGCGGCAGGACGCAAACCCAACACCGATACGCTTAACGTAGCAGCCGCTGGTGTGGCCCTGGACGATAAAGGTTACGTCCAAGTTAACGAAAAACTGGAAACCAACATGCCCGGCATCTATGCTCTGGGCGACATCAAAGGCGGCCCGGCTTTTACCCATATCGCATATGATGATGCACGCATCCTGTGTGCTAACTTGGGCGAGGGCCACGACGCCACGATTCACAATCGTTTAGTGCCCTACACTGTTTTTATTGATCCGCAGCTTGGTCGTATTGGTCTGACCGAACAGGAAGCCCGCGCTCAGGGCTATAAAGTCCGCGTTGCAAGTCTCACAATGGATCAAACCGCGCGCGGCTCCGAAACAGGCGAGACACGCGGCCTGTGGAAAGTCGTGGTGGATGACGCCACCAATCAAATCTTAGGTGGCGCCTTTCTCTCCATCGAAGGCGGCGAAATCGCTACCACCGTGCAAGTCGCCATGATGGGCCACCTCCCCTACACCGCCCTGCGCGACGGCACCTTCTCGCACCCCACCCTTTCCGAATCGCTCAACAACCTCTTCCTGGCGATGGATAGGGTGCATAAACCGGGTAAGCAGGAGTAGACTGTTAATGACGTTAAGCACCCATATCTCGCGCTTATGCAGACGGTTTAAATACGCATGAGGTCAGTGAATGAGATTTTGAGTTTCAAGTCTAATTGAGTAGACTGTTGCCCATTACTCCCCGCGCCAACCCTTGAGCGCCAAGTTCGTCACGAGGTGAACGACAAATGATTTTCAAGCGAACTCTGTCACGCATAAACGCTTGGTTCAAGCCGCCTGGCCAGAAAGTTTCAGGTCTTAGCGCCCTCATGGCGTTGGGCTTGATGGGTTCCTCCGGTATGGTTGCTCAGGCGCAGACCGCCCCGCCACAAACGGCAGTGGAATGGTATCAGCAGGCCAAAGCACTTTATACGGCTAAAGATTATACGCACGCCCTGCAAGCCATCCAGGAAGCGGTCAATGGAGAACCGCGCAATCCGGCTTACCTGGCTTACGCCAGTCATATCTGTCGTGAGGCCGGACACTATGCTGAAGGCGTGCGCTATGCGGAGCAGGCGATACATTATAATCGGCGTGTGCCCTGGTATTATGCCGCCCTCGCATTCAATGCCTATTGTAATCAGGACTTGCCCTTAGCCCGCTCTGCTTGCCGCAAAGTGCTGGATATGAACCCGGAGCAAGTGGGCAAAGGCAATTACGAGAGTGCCAGTTATTACCTGGAAACGCTTAAAGACCACCACTACAAAGTAACCTGGAATTTTAAGCCCCTGCCCGCGATGCTGGATGCTGGCTATCTCCGGCTGCCCATGCCCACAGATAAGCTGCCCTATCAGCAGTTAGCTAAATATGAAATCAAAGGTGTCAAAAGCTCAAAGGTGGTGCAGATTGGCGGCAATGATTTTCTGTTGGTGCAGCCAGAGGAGCCACTGGGCCAAACCCCCATCGAATATACCCTGGAAGTCAATGTCCAGGTGCAAACCTATCGCACGCTGTTAGCGAAATATCTGGGCCACGAGTTGCCGCATGATCCTCTTCCCCCGGATGTCCTTCCCTACTTAAAGGCGGATACCAAAACCACGTTAGATGGCCCAGAAATTCAGGACGTGGCACGCGGCGCTAAATCCGACAACCCGCTGGAAACGGTCATTAACATTTTATGGTGGCTCAAACAACACATTACTTATGTGCCTGATTCGTTCAAAGATTCCGAGGAAGCTATTGAGCGCGGCTATGGCGATTGCGGAGCCTTTTCCACTATGTTTGCGTCGTTATGCCGCGTGGATGGCATTCCGGCCCGACAAGTTTGGGGCATCACCAAAGCCTCAACCGAGTTTGCACCCCCAGGGCATTTGGCTGGCCATATGTGGGCCGAATTCTATCTGGTGGGAGTCGGGTGGGTGCCCGTCGAACCGCAGCGACCTTCCAGCATTGGGTTCCCTGGCACCGGGCGTATCCGCTGCGGTCATGTCTCGCCGGAGTACGCCCCTTACCGTTCGATGGTCAAAGCCATCACCAAGCCATTTGGCACTTACACACCCGCCTACGAAGAATTGGCACTGCTACCCTCACCTAACGGCACCGCGGGTAGTGAGGCAACCAATAAGGGCGAGGACAACACGCCTGATGCGGGCGCAGAAGCTCTGCCAACTGCCGGGCCAGCCACACCCAACTCCAACACTGCGGTGCCGCCGCAATAGGCGAGGTGGTGCTGACGACCTTCCTCCAGGTTGCACTATGCTCTTAGCAGCCCATTAATACTGCGCTTAATCCTGGGCTACAATCACCCGGTTAATTCGACCTGACCTCAGCTTACTCGTTATTTTTATGCTATGAAACCATTTGTTTGTGCTCTGTGGCTCGTGCTGGGACTTCTAAGTTATGCCAATGCCGCACCGGTGGCGCTGTGGGTTTCTGACCCGGTGCAGCCGGGGCAGACGGTGTTGGTGTTTGGGGATGGGTTCACTGGCTGCAACGGTGTGCGTGTCACCCGGCTGGCGACCACCTCACAGGCGGGCACCGCTGGTGCTTCTGGGGTAACTCAAGCGGGCCAGACGCGGGTCGTGCCGCCAATTCAGGTGCGGCCAAAGTCGGTGAAGTTTGTGATTCCCGCGACGTTTCAGCCGGGGGTCTATAGTGCCCATATCATGACGCCTGCGGGCACGACTACGGTGCTGATTAACCGCCCACAGATTCTCTGGACGCAGGGCGATGCTGGCCCGGCTTGCATTGCGGGCGGCAGCCTGCATATCATCGGTAAATGCCTCAGCACTGGTGGACAAATGCCAACGCTGCGTATCCATAGCAATGCGGGCCACTGGGACTTACGACCCCAGGTAAAATCGCCGTTCAATCTCGAAGCGACTTTGCCCACTGCCCTGAAACCCGGCAGTTATGCGCTGACGGTTGATCCCCACAGTGGGGGGCAATCGGGTATCAGCGAACGTGTCAGCATCCAGGTGGTTTCGCGTGCGGTTAAACCTGCTTATCAGATTAATGTCAACTCACTGGGAGCCAAAGCCGATGATGGAGACGACGATACGGCAGCGATTCAGAAAGCTTTCGAGATGGTCGCACGTCATGGTGGCGGCACGGTGCTTTTGGGGCGCGGACGTTATGTGCTGAGCGATATGTTGACGCTGCCGTCCCACGTCACGCTGCGCGGCGCGGGTATGGCCCTGACCGCGCTGTGCTGGGGCGATATGCCCACGCCGCCAGAAGCCCTCCTACGCGGCACGGGACACTTCGCAGTGCAAGACCTCACGCTCTATGCCATCAACTATCAGCACGGCATTGTGGGCGATCAGAGCGGGCCAAACGCCGGTCATGTTCGAGTGCTGCGGGTACGCTTGCGCCTCAATCCTTATCGTGGCCATCTCACCACCGAAGAAGTGGACAAGCGTTTTGTAGCTTCGCTCAAGCTTTCCAGCGGTGGCGGCGATTCGCTCCGCCTGGGCGGAAACGATGTGGAGGTCGTGGGCTGTGATATTTATGGCGCGGGGCGCTGCCTTTATCTCAGTCACGGCACGGGCGCGTGGATACACGACAACACCCTGTATAACGGGCGTTGGGGGTGGTATTGCATCAGCGGCAGTGATGGCGTTATCTTCGAGCGCAATCAGATTATCGGCGGCGATTTGATGTCTACCGGGGGCGGCCTCAACTGTCTGGACGGTTCCAACGTTTCCCAGAATGTTTACTATGCCAACAACCATCTAAAAAATATGTTTGGCTGGGATCGTGAAGCGATGACGACCGACGCTGGCGGCGGAGCCTACTATGGCAAGGCACAAAGTGCCCAGGGCACGGAACTGCTGCTGGCCGACGACCCTAAATGGAATCAGCGCGATTGGAAGGGGGCGGGGGTCTTTATTCTCGATGGCAAAGGCCAGGGGCAATATCGGCAAATCGAGCAAGCTTCTGGTCGTCGCGTCGTGGTAGATAAACCGTGGGTCATTCCTCCTGATGGCACTTCGACCGTTACCGTCACGATGCTACAACGCAACTACCTCTTTATCAGCAACTCGTTTGAGGATGCGGGGGTCTCCATTCAAATGTATGGCACCGCGATTGGCAACATCGCTTATGGCAACGTTTCATCGCGCACGGCAGGCTTCCATAATTTTGGTATGAACTACGATGGCATTCAGCCCTCATGGTTTGTGCAGTGGCTTCACAACCGCATCAGCGAAGGCAATGTTTATGGTGGCGGCCACGATCAGACGGTGGCGGTGGGCGAAGCGCACTTAGGAGTCTTTGCCCTGCCGCCAGGCAGCACCTTCGCCGCACCGCTCACGCTGTGTGCCGTGGTGCGCGATAATCGCCTGGAAAACAATGCCCAACTCGCCGTGGGCGGCAGTGACCCGCCGAACTCCAGCCTGACTTATCCTTATGTGCAGGAAGTGGTGGTGGAAGGCAATCGTGTCGAGAAAGCCAGTGTCGGGCTGCGTATCGCGCGCGCCTCGGCAGGCGTCCTGGCGCGCAATAACACTTTTATAGACTGCGCGACGAATGTGGTAGATGATTTTACCCTGGAGCGCCAGGCTGCCGCGCTGCGCCGTAAACTCTATGCCGAGCCGGGGCCATTGCTGCACCTGGCCTTCGACCGCTTAACCGGAAAGACTTTCTGGGACGCCACCGGGCATGGCTTTGACGCCCACTGCCAGGGACTTTGCCCGCTCACGCCGGATGGAGCCAGGGGGAGCGCCGTCAGTTTCGATGGGGCCTCTTACCTTGTGATCGGCCACCCCGAATTGCTGAGGATGGAAAGCTTCACCCTCTCGGCGTGGGTTAAAACTGACCACCTCGCCGGGCGCTGGGGCTTTATCACCAAGCGCGTAGGCAATACGACCTCGCCCTTCGTCTTTGGCGAAACGGGTGGGTCTTTATTCTTTGAAGCCACCGATACGCAGGGAGCTTGGTCGTTCAACGTGCAGTCGCCACCCGTGCTACAAACGGGGGTATGGCAGCAGGTGGCCGCTGTGATGCAAGCTGGCACCGGCATAACCCTGTATCTCAATGGCAAAGAAGTCGCCCGTAAAGCGAACCCCGGCACGGTGCAGCAAAACGACGAACCCTTAGCGATAGGCCACGAAGCCTGGGGCGGCGATCCTCCGAAGCAGGCTCCGGCATTCTTCAAGGGCAGCCTGGACGAAGTGCAAATCTGGCCGCGCGCCCTCACTCACGATGAGATAGCCAGATTAGCTGTGCCGTAAACTCGCTGTGCCATAACTTATGGCTACGGGATGAAGCCGAGGTGTTTTATGTCCAGGTCAACGTTTCGCCTGAGCCTTTGTCTGCTGTTAGTGGCAGCCGTTGTTGGCCTTTATGCGCCGGGAGCCATCCGTCGCCGTATGCAGCAACCACCGGGGCCACCGCCCTTGGTTAAATTCAAGGCACATCGCTTTTCGGTGCGAGACTTAGCTTTCAGTGCGGATGGCAAGACTCTGGTCAGCATGGGCGACGCAATGGTGCAACGGTGGAACGCCCAGACCGGAAAAGCTCTTCCAGTGGCCGCCATACCACCGGTCACAAGGCGACTGACTGGAGTGACCCAGGTATTATCTCCAGATGCGAAGCTAGTCGCCTGCCGCCAGCGTAGCCTCGTGGCGGCAACTACTCCACAAGCATCTCCCCTCGTGGCGCACAGTATTGTTGTATACAGCATTGCAACAGGGCGCGTGGTTACCGTAATACCCTTGCTCATTAGAAAAGCAAACACGGTGTGGGGCGTTTATTCCACAGCCTTTTCTCAGGACGGCAAGCGGCTGGCGGTGGTTTATCGTGTTCCTGACACAACGAATCTCCGACCCGGTGTATTAACCGTCTGTATAAGGGTATGGGATGTGACCTCTGGGCGTCTTCTGTGGCAGGATGTTGGCCCACACCAATGGGTGCCATCCAGCCGCGTCGCTCTTCATGGGGCGCGGGATCATGCGCTGCAAATCACATCAACCCAGGGAGGGGTGCGTAACGATCTCTGGCAGATCGGATTGCAAGATATGCCCGGACGCCATCCCTTGCCGATTCACACCGCAGCCATCAAAACCATTGCACCGAATTGGAGATTCCTGACTGTCTCGCCAGATGAACACCGGGCAGCGGCAGCCTTGCGCGAATCAGGACTCAGCTTCAACCTGAATGATGAGGATGGTACAGTTTGCTTGTTCTCCGCGAAGTCTGGTCAATTGTTTTGGAAGCAGCAGCGGGGCCTGGCCCCCGTAACGCTAAAGTTCTCACCGGATAGTCGCATCTTAGCCGTCGGCTATGAAGATTATAATGGAGTGGATGATGCTTTTCCTTTTTATCTCAAAGGAAAACTCTTGCTGTGGGATACGCGCAGCGGCAGACTGTTAGCTGATCTGGGAGAGCAAACCCCAGGGCAACACTGGCAAGAGCGGCAACGCCGGTTGCGGGCACGCCTGGGCCTCGCTCCGGTTCCGCCTTTCGCGCCCATGACCTTATTACCGGGTGATTCCGGCGCGGTGACTTCCCTCGCCTTCTCTCCCGACAGCAAACGAGTCGCCGCCGGTTATGAGGATGGAGAAATTAAGATTTGGCGTGTGCCCTGATGCCATTGAGGGGACGGTGTAATCTGCCGTGGCGCTTAGTGCCCTCCTGTTTTTTTAGTGGCTGTTTGCTGCTGGTGGCTGGTTGCAACCTTCATAAAACATCGGTTCACCCCTACCCCGCTCAGACGCCCTCTACAGTTATCTACCCGCACCGCTGGGTCGCGCCGCTCTTTGACCCAGAGATGGCAGCCTCGACGTTGGATACCCATGAGCGCGACAGGTGGCAGCAGCCGGGGCGCATTGTGGCAAGCTTGCATTTAAAGCCAGGTAATGTGGTGGCGGATGTGGGCGCGGGTTCGGGTTACTTGATGCCGTATCTGAGCCATGCTGTGGGGCCGCACGGGATAGTGTATGCGGAGGAAATACAGAAAGGGTTCTTGCCCATGCTGCACCGCCGCGCACGGGCGTTGGGTAATGTCCGCATCGTCGAAGGCACAGCCAGCGACCCGCACCTACCAGCGCACATGGTGGACTGCTTCGTTTTACTCACGGTTTACCATGAAGTGCAGCAACCCATAGGCTTTCTAAAAACCTTGCGCGCTCTCACCAAGCCGGGCACCCAGTTGGCGATTATTGATTTCGATAAGCAGCGTAAGGGCTACCCGCCTGCGCCTTACGGCCATGAGGTGGCTACGGATGCCGTGATTGCCGAAGCGCGGGCGGCTGGTTGGACGCTGAGCACGCGCTATGAGTTTATTCCCAGCCAGTTTTTCTTAGTCTTTCGACCAAGTTGAGAATTTCAGCGCACGTTGTATCTAATCCCTCCGCAACGGGAGGCAGGCTGTTATAAACTTGCATCTGTAACTATCTATGACACTAAAGAATGTGAATCAATATCGCGCTCATTCCTGCTTAGCATTGGGTTCTATTGCCTTAGTATTAACGGGCTGCCATCGTAATGCTCCGGCGCCAGCCTCAAACCAAGCTGCGAATAGTCTTGCTAACACAGTCACCACGCCAACCACGGTGCCCCAACCAACGACGAAGCCCGCTCCAGTAGCCAGTCAAGCCTTAGTGGGGCGATGGCTGCGGGGTGACAGGAAAATGATAACCACTTTTAACAGCAACGGTGATTATGTCTTAGAAGTGGTAGGTCACGGCAAAGTCACGCAAGGGACATACCGGTTGACGGATGCACATCATGTAGAGTTCAGCAATCGCGGTAAAAAGGGCGTGAATGGGGTTGCCATGCAAAAGGGTCAACTCATCTTGACTAATCCCGATGGGTCGTCCGTGCAGTGGAGCCGGGTCAAGTAAAGGAAACAAACAATTAATGGAATACGCCTGCTTTGTGCTACTGCACTACAGTTTGAACCGGATGTTCCACTTTGAGCGTTCAACCAAAACCCAGTAGCGAGGCTAACTCAGCAAAGCTATGCACTATGTAATCCGCCTGTGCCGCCTCTAATTCCTCTCGGCTAAAGGAGGTCGTTATAGCGGCGACGGCACAGCCTGCTCCTTGGGCCGACAAGATGCCATTCGTGGAATCCTCAATGACCAGGCACGCGGCGGCAGGCAGCCCCAGTTTCTCGACAGTCTTAAGATACGGTTCCGGGTGCGGTTTGGTGTGGGTGATTGCTTCGGCAGTCACAACCACATCAAAGTAGGGCTGCAAGCCGAATTTAGCGAAGGCGAACAGTTGGTTCTGCTTGGTGGCCGAAGTCGTGAGCGCCAGTTGCTTGAAGTGCTGTCGCGCCTGTTGAATAAACTCCACTGCCCCCTCAACCGGCATTATGTTCTCGTGCAGGGTGCTAAAGACCTCGTGCTTGAGTGCCAAGACCTCAGCACTCGAAAGAGCAGAGTCGCCAAACTCCGCCACTACCGACTCCACCATGTCCTGGTCAGAACGACCTCGAAACTGCTGATACCAGAGTTCCGGCACGTCCAGAGCATATTTTTCAAAGGCCAGTCGCTTGGCCTGGGCGTGCAGCGACTCCGTGTCAATGATAACACCGTCTAAATCAAAGATTAAAGCTTGAAATAAAGACATGAATACGGTGCGTTAGCCCCTTCTCTCAGTCAGGCCATTCGCACGCGGCTCGCGGCGGACGATCTCCCACCAATAAAAGCCAAAATCCTGAATGACATCTATGAGTTCTTTCGGGTTAACGGGCTTACGCAGATAATGCACAACTCCTAAATCATAGGACTTTAATTTATCGGCTTCCTCGCTGGAAATGGTTAAAACCACGACGGGAATGCGGCTCAACACCGGGTCAGCCTTAATTTCGCGCAGGGCTTGGTGGCCGTCTTTATGGGGCATATCCAGGTCGAGCAGGATCAGACCGGGATGGGGTGCCGTGGCCGGGTCGCTATAAGCACCCCGGTGATAAAGGTAATCCATCAATTGCGCGCCATCCTCCACGCAATGCAGCTCATTGGCTAAACGGCTTTCTGCAAACATTTCTGCCGTCAACCGTCGGTCGCCTTCGTTATCTTCGGCCAGCACAATCACAATCGGCTCACTTGTTCCAGGCATAGGTTAGCACCGTGACTCCTTCTCATTAGATTTCTATGGTTTCTCCTGCGCAGTTTTTATACCACTTCACGTTTGTGTTCATCCTTTACCCCAGTTCTCCGCTGCTCAAATTCTTGACTTTCTCTTAATTTTTCAGCCGTGACAAACGGCGCGGCGATGGCGTTAATTTTGGTAGAAGCCATTAAGGAGGTAGTTAAAGATGAGGAAAGCAAAGACGTTACTGGCCACTGGTGTAATTGGCATTTTGGGCATCAGCACCGCCGTTGGTGTTGTAGCCAACCCCTACAATCCGTTGCACACGGGCGTGCGTTTCGCGCAAAACCGCGACCGCGATGATCGCAAGGGTGGCGAACGGCACCCGGAACTCCGCCGTGCCCTGCGCTCCCTGCAAGCGGCCAAAGTTGATTTGCAAAAAGGTGCCCATGACTTCCAGGGCCACCGCGCCAAGGCCCTCGATCTCACCAACCAGGCCATCGCCGAAGTGCAGCAAGCCTTGCAAGCCGATAAGCGTTAATAGCATGGGAAGTTAAAGCAGTTGCAGTTAAAGAAGTAGCAGTTAAAGCGGTAGCGCCTTCAAGGCGCTACCGCTTTTGCTTGCGGGTTGCAGATGGCGAAAAAGGTGTAACTTCCTAGAACAAATGCGCAATATAGCCGTCTTGAGGAATATGCAACATGAACGTTACGAAAATATGGCAGACTTAGTGGCTCAATCGCATGGACTCTATCTGCGCCTGCGCGAGCGGCTGGGTGGCGATCACGGCGCGCACGCCGTGCTGTGGCACGCTTATCTGCGCTATCAGCGGCGGCTGGCCCACTTTGTGCCCACCGATCTGGAATTCTAAGCGGCCCTACCGACTAAACAGCCCATCGCAGCGCGACGGGTGCCTGTTTATAGGTCGCGCCAGCAGGCTCGCTTGATGCGCTGCCCCTAACGGTGGCGTAGCTCCTCTAATTTTTGCTGCACCAACTGCTGCGCTTGATGTTCGTTCTGCGCTTCGAGTGCGTCGGCTCCAAAGCCACCTGACTGATAAAATTGCCGCAATTGCTCCCGCTGCGCCTCACTGCCAGGCACAGCATCTATGGCTAAGCTGATTAAATCGAGAGGTTGAACTTGATCCGCACTGGATGCGGTTGCATTGGTATACATTTCGGGCATAACCTGACTCTTCCACTGGGTTTAATACCGTGTGCAGTGGAGTTTCCGTGCCAGCATTGTGGCAGTGGATGAGTGGGCGTAGGCCGTTTCGAGGAGAACAGTTCAGCCCTGTTTCAATTGCGCACTGGGTCGATTAAAAGGGGTGGCTGGCTGGGTTCGCAGGAGATTCAAAAGCATTTCAATTCCACACTGGTTCGATTAAAAGAAGGGCTGGGGGAGAACTCGCATTGCCAAGAAGCTATTTCAATTCCACACTGGTTCGATTAAAAGCTAAAGCATCGAAGATCGTGCTGGTGGGCTGCTCCAATTTCAATTCCACACTGGTTCGATTAAAAGCAGTAAACAGTGTCGGCGTTGGCGGTGCCTTGACCAATAATTTCAATTCCACACTGGTTCGATTAAAAGGTAGAATCACCTGCAACGCCTGATGCACCCATTGAATTTCAATTCCACACTGGTTCGATTAAAAGGGTCGAAGTCGGTTTGGTTAGTGGCAATATTGCCAGTATTTCAATTCCACACTGGTTCGATTAAAAGCGGAATTGTGGCTAATTACAGCCTGCATCTGATTCTAATATTTCAATTCCACACTGGTTCGATTAAAAGTCTTAGTGTCCTCTCCGGCGCTCAAGCCTATAATCATATTTCAATTCCACACTGGTTCGATTAAAAGGCACAGAGCCACAGGGGAACATTCAGTAACACAATGAGATTTCAATTCCACACTGGTTCGATTAAAAGGATAACTGTTCCAACTTGGCTGCAACAAAGTTTACAGGATTTCAATTCCACACTGGTTCGATTAAAAGAACTATGAGCTAAATAGTGAGCCGGAGATTGCCAAATTTCAATTCCACACTGGTTCGATTAAAAGTTTGCCATCTCATCCCCGTAAAATAGTGTTTTTCACATTTCAATTCCACACTGGTTCGATTAAAAGTTCAAGGTGATATGTGGCACATCGTTATCCGCATCAGCATTTCAATTCCACACTGGTTCGATTAAAAGTGTCCGCGAAGATGGCTTTTCGTGGAGTAAAACCTATTTCAATTCCACACTGGTTCGATTAAAAGTGGCGGGCGTCGAAGTCGCGGCGACCTTGGTAGCAAGATTTCAATTCCACACTGGTTCGATTAAAAGGCTATTGTCCTGGATGGTCACTGCGCACCACAGCGACATTTCAATTCCACACTGGTTCGATTAAAAGCGTCCGCAGTTATTACAGGCCCATCAGAATGTGTTACATTTCAATTCCACACTGGTTCGATTAAAAGCGAGCGACACCCCGCGATGCCCTTCGCTTTTGACTTATTTCAATTCCACACTGGTTCGATTAAAAGATGTGAGTCGTGCCCTCGAAAGCTTTCCCCAAACCCATTTCAATTCCACACTGGTTCGATTAAAAGTTGATCCACCCGCGAGGCCGGTGGGGTGCCTTCTATTTCAATTCCACACTGGTTCGATTAAAAGTCGCCAATTCCACACCGCTCCCCGACCACTGACTTCATTTCAATTCCACACTGGTTCGATTAAAAGTTGATTACACCCAGTCCTGCAACGAGGGTCGTAACATTTCAATTCCACACTGGTTCGATTAAAAGGCGGGGTAGTGCGGTTGCGCCACCCCTAAGCCCTGTAAAATTTCAATTCCACACTGGTTCGATTAAAAGAGGCTCCTCAGTGGCCATAATAAGAGGAAGGTTTTTAAGATTTCAATTCCACACTGGTTCGATTAAAAGATGGACAATATCATGCTCGTAATCATAGGGCATGAGCGATTTCAATTCCACACTGGTTCGATTAAAAGTATAACCCGTCAACTGCCTTGACCGGGCTGTGAGTTGTATTTCAATTCCACACTGGTTCGATTAAAAGAACCAACAAAGGCGGTCGGCAGTGGTGTCGCCTGTGCATTTCAATTCCACACTGGTTCGATTAAAAGATCCCACCCGTGCGGATTGGGCACGGGTCGCAGGCAGAGATTTCAATTCCACACTGGTTCGATTAAAAGACACTGATCTGGCTGTTAATAGTTGCGGCCTTCATATTATTTCAATTCCACACTGGTTCGATTAAAAGGGCAATCGCCCGCACCTTCGCTTGATCGGTTCGGCCATCATTTCAATTCCACACTGGTTCGATTAAAAGTATGACCGCAGATACCTTAGAAGAGTTGCACGCAAATTTCAATTCCACACTGGTTCGATTAAAAGGCCTAACGCGACCTTGTTATTGTCCACATACTTCCCTTATTTCAATTCCACACTGGTTCGATTAAAAGTGCGGCACTAGGTCGGTTTGCGGCGCGACTTAATGACAATTTCAATTCCACACTGGTTCGATTAAAAGCCACCTTTAGGGTAACATAAAACAATCGCTTTAGACAGTTAAAGTTATATAATTTGGGGCTTTTCGGGAACTTGACAGTCGTCGAGCGGCAATGGAGTAAAATTGGCCAGCAGCCGACGCCTTTTATTAGGGACTCGCTTGAGGCGCAGTTTACTCCAGAGAGGACGATTGGGCAGGATGCAAGGGCCTATCCTGGCTGACGGGAGGGGGCAAGGGGGCGGGTAGTACAAGTTCCGGCTCCAGGTGGTGGGCCGGGGTGGTGGGACTCGTCGCCTTAGGCTCGCTGATTTGGCAAGGCTCGTCTGGTTGTGGCGTTAGCGGACATGCGATCACAAAGGCCGTGCGAAACTGCTGAGCAGCCTTCAGTTTAGCATCGGTTAATACGCCAGGGTATGTCCTCTGCGCTGTAGTAAAGGGCGCTGAAGGTGGCGTGCCATCCTGATAGCCTTCGATATAGACCTCGCCACTGTGCGCCTCCGCGATCTTTTTGACCGAGAGCAAACCCAGTCCGGTGCCTTCGACTTGCATGTGCTCATCCAGGCGGCCAAAGGGCACAAATAACTGTTCCGCCTGCGCTAGGGAGATACCCCGGCCTGCTTTGCCTTCATCCAGCACCGCGACCAGAAAATGTGCGTCCTGCAATTGAGTCTCCCCCGTGTGCCAGACGATACGCACTTCCCCATCGCTATATTTGAGGGCATTGCCAATGAGGTTCATAAACACCGTCACCAACTTCATCCTGTCCACGCAAACTTCCAGATCATCTTCGGGCAGCGATACCTGGCGACCACTGGCGAAGCGCGGCTTCTGGTAATGGGCGCTGGTGGCGATAATTTCACGCAACGACGCAGGACGGGGTTCAACCGGACTGGGCTTACCTTCCAGGACACAGGTTTCTTCCATCAACGACAAGCGCAGGTAGTTTAACATCTGTGCGCCATCGGTAATCATTGCGGCAAACTCGTGGACAAGCTCCCGCTCGACTTCACCATCGTTAGAAAATTGCAGTAGCGTTTCTGCCCCCGTTTGCACTGTGGTCAGAGGATTGCCCAAGTCATGCACAATGCTGCCAATGGCCTGGCTGAGCACCTGCAACATCTTCTCGGTTTGCTCCCGCTTGCGTCGCTCTTCGTCGCGTTCTTCGGTCAGCAGGTATTTGCTCAAGAACTGGCTGCGATCAAAGCGTTCTTGCTTGAACGTGAGCAGCAGCGGTAGCAACATTGCGACCGCGTAGGGAAACGCAAAGGCGAAGACACCACCCCATGATCCGTGCGACTGGCGCAGTTCCGCGAGGCTGCCCAGCACCAGAATGCCTCCCGCTAACAGCACCATCCAGGGCAACTGCAAGCGCCAAATACGCAACCCCAGGATGATACTAAAAGCAGTGACATAAATGATGGGAATCGGATTCTCGTTGTCGCCGCGGGCCAGGGCAAACACCGGCACGAGCAGGGCCACCAGGCTCAGCCCCACCACCAGGGGTTGCCAATCTTCCTCGAACTCCCTGCGGTAGGCCAGACTCACCAGCAACAGGTTGGCCACCGCCGGCAGGCAATAAGCGAAGGAGCCTTGAAAAATCAGCGCGAGCAGCGCCAGGACGACACTCAGACCACTCAAAATAATGAAAGTGGCGCGCAGCGTGGTGCGGATGCGGTTGTAGTAATCCACCTGGAAAGCTTGCTCGATCTCCGGCTCAAAGCTCATATCCAGCATTGCAGGCGCGACTTTCGCGTTGGTCATCATGCTCTTTAATTTTAACGTATTCTGACTTAGGCCGTGCTGTAACCAGGCAGTCAAGTCCCTCCACGCTCTGATCCCATCCTTCGGCTTCTGACAAGGGTAGGTTTAGGGTGCGGCAGCGGGGAAGGCCCTCACCCCGGGCCCCTCTCCCAGTATTGGGAGAGGGGCCCGGGGTGAGGGCCTTCCCACTTACAGTTGGGCCGCGCAGTTGGTCGCAAACCCTGTAGAGGTGGCTTCACCCCGCACCTTGCCATCCACGATAATTTGCAGCGTGACCTTGTAATCGGCAGGCAGCGGAATGCGGTTGGGGCTGAAGGCTTCTCCGGTATAAGGCATAGCTCCCAAGCTCAGCGTCGTATCATCCGCCGCCGCCACCGTGACATCGCTTTCCACCTTCCAGGGCGGCAGGTTTTGCACGGTTTCCGTTTTGACATCACTGCCATTGGTGCGTAAGGCATAGGTCATCGTGGTCATAAACTCGGTGCCAGTAACGCTAAACACCACATGATGCGACACCGGGTTCGGCGTGACTTTGATGCCCGTGAAAGCAAATACTTTGTTGGGGTCTTCGGTCAATTCGATGCTATAGCGTGCATCGTCGGCTTTAAGATTGGCGAGGGACAGAAAGGTAGCTTTGTCATCATCCTTAACCGAACCCGTTTTGGCATCAACCTCCATAGCAAACTCGGTTACTTTCTTGCTGCCCGTTTTATAAGTAACGTGCAGCGTCTGGCCCCCTTTGTGGAAATCGCGTTGCGCGAGTTGGTTGTCGCCAGAGGATTGACCGTTAGGAGCTACGTCCGTCACGGTGGCCCCATGCAAAGCTGCTGTCACTTCATCTATGTTCTTGCCCAGCAGAGACGGCACATCAAAGATGGGGCCAGTCGTGCCTCGTCGGTGGCAGCCGAGACTGCACAGTGTAAGCAAGACAGCAATAGTAAGTTGGATAAAGAAAGTTGCCACGCGACGGTGTTGAAAGACCATGAGTAACTAACATTTTACTCTCTCCTTAACCTCAGCATCAAAAGCCGCTAACACTCCCCTTCTTTTCCTGCTCTCCTGGCTCCCTGTCTTCCTGCTAAGCATTGGAGCTTTAGGCTAAGGGTTCTTAAAGAGATGCCCGTAGCGCAGCGGCTGCCCGGTGGCCCAGGGCCGATAAGTGTTGCAGAAGTCAATGCGCTCGCCCAGGGGCGGGTGCGTGGAGCGCCAGACTTTAAAGAGCCAGCCGGGGCGCGGGATGCTGAGGTTCTCGGTTTGCATTTTCACAAACGCAGTCGCAGCGTCGTGGTTGTCACGGGTGATTTCCAGCCCAAAGCGGTCGGCTTCGTGCTCGATGTGGCGCGTGTAGGCAAACACCACCGGATTCACCACCAGATACAAACCATGCACCACCAGGAAAACGAGAGGTAAGGAGGCGATGTCGGAGAGTTGATTGAAACCAAACCGTGTGGAGTAGCGGCCAATCAATCTATTGGAGAGACGATCCACCGCGAACAAAGCGAATAGCACCGCGAACGACGACAGAAAAATGCCCCACACAATATGGCCTAAAACATAGTGCCCCATCTCGTGGCCCATAACAAACAGCAGTTCGCGCTCATTAAGCTTTTTAATAGACGTGTCCCATAAGACAATCCGCTTGCTGCTGCCAAAGCCCGTCACATAAGCGTTAATCGCTTTGGTGTCCTCGCTCTTATTGACTTCATAAACACGACTGTTCTCGATGCCCGCGCGATGCGCAAGAGATAGAATCTTCGCTTCTAAAACCTTGTCCTGCATCGGCCCAAACTTGTTGTAAAGCGGGTCAATCCACAGCGGCACCACCAGCATCGAAAAGCAGGTAAAAGGAATCGAGAGCGCCGCCGCATAGAGCCACCAACGGCGCGGGCTTTGGCGCACGAGCCAGTAGACCGCCCACGCCACCAGACAACCACTTACTACCCCTACGCCCAAATCCTTGAGACTATCCCCCACCCACTTCGCCAGCGTTTGGTTAGAGAGGCCATAGGCGTGCTGGCGAAGAAATGTCTGGTAATAGGAAAGTGGCAAATCTACGATAAAGGTAATGCCACTAAATGATGCAAAATAAAGCCCAACAGTAAAAATCCACTTGCGGCCCAGACGTTGCGCCCAACTGCGCAGCCGCGCCGAGAAGCCCGTAAACAGAAACGCCGCAGGCACCAGAAAGCCCCAGACTTCGTTAACCACCCACAAGGCGTTGCCACTGCGATAATACTGCACCGCCTTGGCGCTGGGTGCTGGCACAATGATGGGGCCGCTAAGACTCCGTTTTCCTACAGCCTGAGATTGTGGAGCCTTAGTTTCGTGCATCTGATCCTGGTGCGCCTGTGGGCGTCTAACACCAGGTGCGGGCTGTGCCGGTTGTGGCGTTCGTGCTACGCCTATCCGACAGCAGAGAGACACAAAGACCACCGCGCAGCCAGTGAGCAGTAGGAGTACACGGGGCATTTGTTTCAAGGGACGAGAGCCGGATCGGAGGTGGGCTTTTCAACCGCAGCAGTGTCTTGAGCTTCGCCAGGCCCGGCAGGGGCGGCAATCGTTGTGGACGGTGCCGAGGGCGTGGCACTGAATTTGAAGGAGATGGTGTTAGCGAGGTTATATTCTGAGGTGTAGTGGCCGTTAGTATTGTCCCATTTCGTCATTTTCCATTTGTTATTTTCGTTAACCCACACCACATAATTCTGATACCATCTGTTGTTCTGAATGTAGCGGGCCGGAATATAATAAGGGTTCTTAGTGGCAGCGGGTTCGACTTCGACCCAGCCAACACCTTCAAAGTAAACTTCGCCCCAGGTATGCACATTGGTGTAATCGGCGCGAATCGCCGCCAGACTGCCGTGTAAGCCATCAGGCACCCCAAGATTCAAACCGACTATGGAGCGCACTGGTATGCCAACCCTGTAGCACAAACGTTTAAAGACCGCGAAACGATGGCCGCAATGTCCCCGGCGATAGCGCAAAATAGAGTCAATATCAGACGGCGGATAGGGCACAGAGGCATCATACTGGATTTCGTGGGCTATGACACGGCAGAATTCGACGACCGCCGTAATGGGATCGTGGGTCGCTTTGATAGCATCGGCCACTTTCGCTATATCATCGGGCACATCCTGGGGTGGGGTGAAGTTCTCCGGCCACTTAACGTGCAGACCCGCCACCTTAAGACTACGCGCCGCCGACCTGACGGTCAATTGCGAGGAGAAGTTAAGCGGCACACCCCGTGGCAAAGGCTGTGTTATGTTCCAGAGGCGGCTGTAGGCATCCCACTTCGCGTCGTGGTGCGCAATGGCTGTCGCCGGTGAGCAACTTATGTCCGTCGCTCCCAAACTGGTATCCGTATTGCTCCAGGGTTGAGCGGGCGGCATGGCGTGCCACACTCGCAGACCCGTCACAGTTCGGCCATCGTTAGGGATGACGAGGCGGGTGGTCATGGTGATGTGGTAAGTCTTAAAACCACCATAAGCCACCGCCGGGCTAAGTGTTGTTTGCGCGTAAGGCGACTGTGTTGCGGGAGCAACTGGCTCTTCAGGGGTGACATCCTGAGCGTATGCGGGGTATCCCACTGCCAGGCTCAATACAATTAATAAAAACCGTCCCCTCATGCCATAAACCCCCTCAGGTGGACTGAGTTTAGCAGTCTTTACCATCCCTGCGCCAAGACTTTTGCGACATAAATAGCCCAGGAGTTACGGCAATCTGCCATGACTCTTAAAGCTTGCGACCAAAGCCACGCTCAATGAGCTATTATTGCTCCCATCGAGCCAGTGAGGGAGCGGCCCCGCCACCCCGCAAGTCCTGCCAACTCACTATCACGCTATCTCCTGCCTAGCTGCACCATCGGGTAGAGCAAGGTTAATGGTGTGCGTCGCAGTGGCAAAGAACCCGCAGCCTGAGCCTGGTGCAGCCAGTAGCGACACAGCGCGTTAAACTGTAGTGCTGGAGGTCGCAACCATGCGCGCTGTGGCGGCACATTTTATAACGGAGGCGGAATACTTAGAGCAGGAAGCCGCCTCTCCCCTCAAGCATGAATACTTTAACGGGCGCATCTATGCGATGGCGGGCGCGTCACCAACACATTGCCTTATCAATTCCAATGTCTTGATTGCCATTGGCAGCCGTCTGCGGGGGCGGTCTTGCCGGGGCGTGGGCAGCGATCAGCGGGTGAAGGTGGCTGCGACGGGTTTGTTCACTTACCCGGATACCCTTATTGTCTGTCCGCCGGAACGCTATGACGAGCATGATCCGCAGAGCCTGCTGAACCCGCACGTCATTCTGGAAGTCCTTTCACCCGCCACGGAGCGCCACGACCGCACCGACAAGTTCGATCAGTATAAACAAATCCCGTCGCTGACCGACTATGTGCTGATTGCCCAAGACCGGGTGCGCGTTGAGCACTATCAGCGCAGCGCCGCAGACCTGTGGATGGTGCGCAGCTACAACCAGCTTGAACACGCCCTGGCCCTGCCAGAGCTTGACCTCGAACTGCCCCTGGCAGAAATCTATGACCGTTTAGACTTGCCCTCTGGTTTGCTGCTATTGCCCGAAAATTGAAGACCTCCTGGGCGTGCTGCCCCTCTCCGGCAAGCCAAAACCGGACGGCGGCATCAAACCTAATGCCGCTGCCGTGTTGAGTTTACGTTGGGAAGCCAGTTAGCGCGTTGCCAATGGCCCGGCCTGTCCGATGACCGCCGCGCCGCGCGCATCTAACACGCCATTCCACTGGACGCTAACTCTGTCGCCCGCTTGCACACTGCCATTAGCCAAGCCCAGCATGACGGTGTGGGTCGCCGCATTATAGCCCGCGCTTTCCACTGTTACCGCTTGTCCGTTGACGGTGACAGCATAGTGCGCGGCATCGCTCGCGCTTTCGGCATCAAGGGCACCCGTGAAGTGCAGTTGAATACCGTTAGCGGCACTAACCGTGGCCGTGGACAGCCCGGCTGTTGAGCGCGGTGTGGTGACAGGAGCCTTATCATCGTCTAAGACCGTCAACTTGGTCGTTCCCGCGAGGAAGCCCGACTTGGCAGCAGTGAGGGTGATGAGGTGATTGCCATCTACTACTTTGTTATTGATGACCGTCACCTTCAAGGTGACGGACGCTGCCTTGGCCGGAATCGTCACAGTTGCAGGCACCGTGACTCGTGTCTTATCACTACTGGCCAGGCTGACCGCTAAAGCTGCTGTGGTGGGCACATGTAGTCGAGTGACAGTGGCGGTAAGACTTCCAGCGTTCTCGGCTACCGAAGTTTTAGGCAGACTCAAGCTCAGGGCCGGGCCATCGTTATCCAATATCGTCACTTGCACGGCAGAGGTGCCAAAGCCCAGCGAACGAGCGGTGAGCCACACTTGATGCGATCCATCGGCTACCGTGTTATCTAAGACACGGAACGAGAAATTTACCTTGGCTTGTCCTGCTTTCAACAGGACAGAGGCCGGAGCCACCAGGCGCTTGGGGTCGCTGCTGACGAGAGTAATGGTTAAGTTCTTGGTCAGAGGTATGCCACTCAGAGTAATAGTGCCTGTCACCGTCTGTCCACCGGCTTGCTCGATGTAAGTGGTGCCACTCGTCAGGCTCAGTTTCAGGTCACGGGTGACTTTGCCATTATCAGCGATAGTCAGTTTAGCCGTGCCATCCTTGAAACTCGTAGCGCGGGCGGTGAGCAAGGCGGTTTGGACTTTGTTGATGATGCGGTTATCTAACGCTGCCACGAAGAAAGTGACGGACGCTGCCCCGGCAGGAATGACCACAGAGGCAGGCACTTTGAGGGCTTTGAGATTACTGTTGAGTAGTGCCACAGGCAGAGCTTGAGCCGTGGGCGTGTTGCGGGTGAGGGTGGCTAAAGCCGCTGCCGGGCCGTAGTTCTCGTTGATAGCGTTGGGCACCACCGTGAGCGTGAGTGTAGGCGTCTCGTTATCGGTCACTGTCAGGTTAGCTGAAGAGGTGCCGTAGTCACCGGCGTTGACATTGATAGCGACTTGCTGTGCGCCAGTGGCTAAGGGATTCTTCAAGGTGCTTATCGTGAAGGTGCCACCAGTCTGTCCTGCCGGAATCGTTAAGGAAGCTGGCACGGTGGCGACACTGGTCTGACTGCTCAAGAGTGCCACCGACACATCGGTAGCCGAAGGGCGCGAGAGGGTGAGGGTGCCCGTTACCGGAGTGCCTTCACTCACGCTGCTATTGGACAGACCCAGGGTCACGCTCTGGCCGGGGTTGCCACCAATGTTGAGAGTGACGGTGGCGATATTGGAATCAGCCGCGCCATCATTGGCTTTGTAAGTGAAGCTGTCCGTGCCATTAAAGCCAATAGCCGGAGCATAAGTAAAGGAACCGTCCGCATTGAAGGCAAGGGTGCCATGCGTGGGTTGCGATACAACCACTGCGTGCAGCGCGTTGCCATCTATATCCGTATCGTTGGCCAGCACACCGGGAGCCGCCACTGTCAAGGGTTGGAGTCCGGTTGACGAGTAAGCATCATCCTGCGCGACGGGGGCATCGTTGACGGGAGTGACACTGATATTGATGGTGGCGATGTTGGAATCAAGCATTCCATCATTGGCTTTGAAGGTGAAGCTGTCGGTGCCATTATAGTTGGCGTTGGGCGTATAAGTTAGGTTCGCGCCACTGCCACTGAGCGTGCCATGTGCCGGTGGCGTCACCACAATATAGGTGAGGGTCTGATTGTCCGCATCCGTCGCCTTCAAGGTGATGGCCGTCGCGGTATCTTCCTGGGTGGTCACACTGCCATTCGCTGCCACCGGAGGCGTATCTACGAAATTGACGGTGATGGGCACGCTGCGTGTGGTGGTAGTGCTGCCATCACTAAGCGCGAGGGTGAGGGCGTCTGGCCCACTATAGTTGGTGTTCGGTGTGAAGATCAAACCGTTGAGCGCATTATTAAGCGCGGTTAAAGGCCCGCTCAAGCTTATACTTGTATTGCCTGCATTACCAGCACTGTTAGAGGTTAAGCCCGCCGTGCTACCGAGGACTAAGGTGCCCTGCCCCACTTTGATAATGAGTGATAGCGGCGTGCTGCCCGCTTCGGCATCCCCCACGCGAATGGCATTACCCACAGCCGTCGAGAACGTCAAGGGCACGTTCTCATTAGTCATCTGCGCGGGGGGGACGGTAATCACCGGTGCCTGATTCGATGTAAGAGTTGTCGCCGTCGCGCTGTTATTAGCGGAGATGGCGTCGGTGGCAGTCGTGGAGGCCGTGGCGGTATCGCTGAGGATCGTTTGGTCGGCGGTGTTGAGGTCTACCTTGACCATCAGACTAAAGACCGCATCCGCATTCGGGGCCATGTTCGCGGCAGTCGCTGTTACGGTGCCGGTGCTGCCTGCGGCGGGAGTGGCGAGGGTAAAAGTTGGGCCACTCGTCTGACCCAACGAGACAAAGGTGGTGTGAGTCGGTAGGGTATCGCTCACACTCACACTCGTGGCATTGCCGGGGCCGCCATTGTGCAGCGTGATGGTATAAGTCAGATTGCTGCCAACACTGACTGGATTGGGCGTCACCCCGTTCGTCACGCTCAAGTCTGCCCCGGTGGTGATGGTGTCATCATCAGTGACGCTGTTATTATTGGCAACAGCATCCGTTGTGGTGCTGGCAACCACAGTGGTGTTACTGAGGGTGGAGCCGTCCACCGCACCCGCATTCACCTGCACTGTCATCTGGAAGGTCGCCGTGGCCCCGGTTGCCAGGGGCAGGGTGTTGAGTGTGCCGAGAAGAGTGCCCCCCGCGCCCACAATAGGCTTGGTAAGGGTGAAGGCTGGCCCAGCCGTCTGGGAGGCCGAAACAAAAGTTGCCCCGGTGGGCACGACATCCGAGAGTTGCACGTTCTGGGCATCGCTGGGGCCATTGTTAGTGACCCCAACGGTATAAGTCGTGGTGCCCCCCGCATTGGCGACCGTTATGCCATCGGTGTTAGTCACGCTTAAATCGGCCCCGGTGGTGATGGTATCAGCATCCGAGGCGCTGTCATCAGTAGAGACCGCATCAGTTGTGGTCGTGGCAACGATTGCCAGATTGCCGAGACTACCCGTTGCACTCGACTTGGCCTGCACCGTAAAGGTGAAGGTCGCCGCGCCACCTGCGGGCAGCGTGCTGATGCTTGCCGAGAAGGTGCCGCCAGCGCCTGCCGTCGGTGGAGACAGGTTGAAAGCCGGGCCAGCGGTTTGAGCGGCGGAGACAAAGGTGGCGTTGGCCGGAACCGCATCGCTGAGGCTGACGTTCTGGGCATCGCTGGGGCCGTTGTTGGTCACGACTAAGGTGTATGTTGTCGTGGCCCCCGCATTGACACTTGTCACACCGTCCGTATTGGTCACGCCCACATCGGCAGAGGTGCTCACCGTTGTCGTCGCGGTGGCGCTATTGTTGGTGCTGTCGGTATCGGTGGTCGTGGTGGTGGCGGTGGCGGTATTGCTGAGCGTTGTGCCACTGGCGGTGTTGGCATTGACTTGCACCACCAGTTGGAAAGTGGCACTCGTGCCATGCGCTAAGCTGCCTGTAGTCGCGCTGATCGCTCCCCCCGCGCCCACGGCTGGCGTAGTGAGGGCGAAAGTCGCGGCGCCCCCCGTTTGGGTGAACGAGACGAAAGTGGTATTAGCGGGTACGCTCTCGGAGAGCGACACAGTTGTCGCGTCACTGGGGCCATTGTTAGAAAGCGTGATGTTGTAAGTCAGGTTAGCCCCGGCGTTCACCGGGTCGGTGGTATCCACATTGGTGAGGCTCAGATCAGCTACCGGATTGACGGTAATGGTTGCCGTAGCCACCGCGCCGCCCAAGCCCACGTCGGTATTGCCGATGGAAGCTTGCACGTTGAAACTGCCGGAGTTGGTGCCATTATTGGGCGTGAATTTAAGCCCCGCACTCCCCTGCGCCACGCTAATAAAGTCACCATTAATGATCGCAGTGGTGCCATCGTTCTGGAACAATGTGCCGTTGGTAATACCGGTAATCTTAAAGTGTGTGACTTCCGTGCCATCGGCGACATTGCGCGTGATGACTAAGCCAGAACTCGTTTGCGTATTGATGTTGGTGGTGGCGTTAGTGACGCTGGGTGTATCCGCCACTGGATTGACGATGATAGTGGCCGTGACGGTGCTGCCCCCTAAGCCAGCATCACTGTTACTAATGGAAGACTGGACGCCAAAGCTGCCAGTGCCAAAGAAGTTGGCGGCAGGCGTGAACTTGAGTCCGGCGTTGCCTTGCGCAAAAGTAATAAAGGCGTTGTTATTAATCGGTGTGATGCCATCGTTCTGGAACAGCGTTCCGTTGTTGATGCCTGTTATTTTGAAGTGGGTTATCGCGGTGCCATCATTCACGTTACGGCTGATGACCAAACCAGAACTGGTCTGCGTGTCTTCATTCGTCGTGGCATTGGTCACACTCGGCGTGTGGGCTACAGCATTAACCGTAATGGTGGCGGTGACGGTGCCACCGCCTAAGCCACCATCGGCATTACTGGTCGAAGCCTGCACGTTGAAACTGCCGGAATTGGTGCCGTTGTTGGGCGTGAACCTGAGGCCAGCGTTGCCCTGAGCAAACGTGATAAAGGCATTGTTACTGATGGCAGTGGTGCCGTCATTCTGGAACAGGTTCCCGTTAGTGATATTGGTAATCTTGAAGTGCGTGACTTCTGAACCGTCGGCGGCATTGCGGCTGATGACGAGGCCACTGGTAGTTTGCGTGTTGGTTGTGGTGGTGGCATTGGTGACGCTGGGCGTATCGGCCACGGGATTGACGATGATAGTGGCCGTGACGGTGCTGCCCCCTAAGCCAGCGTCGGTGTTGCCGGTGGAAGCCTGCACACTGAAACTGGCCGTGCCAAAGAAGTTAGAAGACGGGGTGAATTTCAATCCGGCGTTACCCTGCGCAAAAGTAATAAAAGAATTATTGCTAATGGGCGTCACGCCGTCGTTCTGGAATAGGCTGCCATTGCTAATGCTCGTAATCTTAAAGTGCGTCACCATCGCGCCATCAATGGCATTGCGGCTGATGACCAGGCCGGAACTTGTCTGGGTATCCTCGTTGGTGGTGGCATTCGTCACGCTGGGCGTATGGGCTGCTAAGTTGTAGCCAATCACATCCATCACCTGAATGTCCACCGCTGTCAGGGCATTGAGCACACTGGAATTGCCGAAGGCGTTGAAGGTGTCATTGACGCCACTGGCCCAGTCTTGCGCATCGCCTCCATTGAGGCTCGCGTTGTTGAAGCTCTTGAGGTTCGTCGTGCCACCATCAATCGAGAAATAGACACCGGCACCGTTGTTCAGGCCGCGGGTTCCTGAAGCGGTGTAGCGAAACAAGTCATAAGGGATAAAGTCGGGGCCGCCATCACCGAAGTTGGCTCCCAGTGAGCCGATGCGCCCCATGATTTCGGAAATCTCGTGCATGGCGACGCCAATGAAATCCACCTTGCCTGCTACGGCGCGATTATTAGAATCATAGGTATAGGGAAATCCGGCCCCAAAGGTAAAAGTGCCATCGGTGGTATTGTCGTCGGCAATCAGCCCCAGTGCCTTGGCCTGGGCTTTGGTAGTAACCCAACCGAGTCCCGCCTGAGCGCCCGTCGGGTCGGCCAGGGGTAAGGTCGCATAAGCGGTTGTATCATCGGCTGTTCTGGCATCGTTAAGTAGGGCGTTACGGATTTGGCTGTAGCTAAAAAACCCTTCAAGACTCGTATTGCTTTGACCAAGCGTGGACGTGCCAGGGACAGCGGCCAGCGTGATATTGACCGTGATAGGATCGCTATAGCGGGAGGTGAACTGCGCCGCCGCAAAGTCAAAGGCGTTCTCCGCATTCGTGACATCACTTGCACTGAGATTGGCTGCCAGCGAGGGGTCATCCGTGCGGACAATGGTGAGAGCCTGGGCGGGCATCGCGCCCATCACGAGGAGCAGCAGGCAGAGGAGGTTGCAGATAAGGCGCGGCACGCTCGCCTGCACCCGACGCGAGCCTCGCACCACGCGCAGACGTGGTGCGACATGGGGCACTTGAGGTTTAACCAGCATCCCCCGCGCTACGACAGCAATAGCATCATCCACTAAATCAACAGAGACAGGCATCATTTAACGCTCCTCAAGTTCCGAACGGAACCGCATTAAGCTGCTTCGTGCCCTGCTTCGTGCCTGCTCCGGGCGCACTGGCTCGCCATTTGCGCATTACATTGGTTTCCTTCAGTATACCTGATAAAAGAAGAGAGCAGCCTCGCATTTACAAGGCTGCTCTCTTAGACCCCATCCTCTTGCTGCCTACACCCTTTCGGCGAGGCTCTTAGTTCCGCCATCGAAATTAACGTTAGCGAGCCGTGACCACGCCCGTTGAACCAGCGAGCGAACGCCCCTGCGTGTCCTGCACATCTTGCCAAGTAACTACCACGCTATCCCCTACTTGCACTGCGCCATCAGTTAAGGTGAGCTTAACCGTGTGCGTGGCAGCGGCATACGCCAGGCTTTGCACCTCTACCACAACACCATTCACCATCACCGCATAGTGCGTAGCATCCTGGGCCGAATCAGCATCAAGGGCACCGGTGAAGTGCAGTTGAATGCCATTAGCGACGCTAACCGTAGCGGTGGATAAACCAACTGCTGAACGAGGCGCAGGGGTCGGCTTGTCATCATCCACAACGGTTAGCTTGCTCGTTCCTGCGAGCAGCCCAGTCTCGCTGGCGGTGAGGGTGACAACATGATTGCCATCCACTACTTTGTTGTTGAGGATCGTGACCTTAAATGTCGTGGCAGCCTTACCTGCTGGAATGGTGACAGTAGTTGGCACCGCGACTCGTGTCTTATCACTGCTACTCAGGTTCACCGTCAGGGAGTCCGTAATTGGCACATGCAAGCGGGTAACAGTGGCCGTGAGGCTGCCCGCGTTCTCGGCGACCGAAGTCCTGGGCAGGCTCAGGCTCAGGGCCGGGCCATCATTATCCAGCACCGTCACTAACACTGCCGCAGTGCCAAAGCCCAGTGCCCGCGCCGTGAGCCATACCTGATGCGGCCCATCAGCGACTGTATTGTCCAGCACATGGAAGGTAAAATTAACTGTGCTTTGCCCTGCTCTTAACAGCACTGACGCAGGTACAGCAATGCGCTGAGCCTCACTGCTCACGAGGGTAATGGTTAAATTTTTGGCGAGGGGCGTGCCACTCAAGGTGAGGGTGCCCCTCACCGTCTGCCCCCCAACTTGCTCAGTATAAGTAGTGCCACCCGCCAGGGTTAGTTTCAGGTCTTGGGTGACTTTGCCATTATCCGCGATGCTCAACTGCGCGATGCCGTCTTGGTAGCCAGTAGTGCGCGCTATCAGCTCTGCTGTCTGAGCCTTATTACCGATGCGGTTATCTAAGGCTGCCACCCAGAACGTCACCGACGCACTACCAGCAGGAATCACTACAGAAGGAGGCACTTTAATCGCTTTAGCGTTGCTATTAAGCAGTGTCACGCGCACGGCTTGCGTGGTGGGCGTGTTGCGGGTGAGAGTGGCTAAAGCGGCTGCCGGGCCATAGTTTTCGTTAATGGCGGTTGGCGCTACCGTTAAGGTCAAGGTGGGTGACTCATTATCCATCACCGTCAGATTGTCCAGGGCGGTGCCGTAATCGCCCGCATTAGCGCTGATTGTAACTTGCTGCGGCCCTGTAGCCAAAGGATTCCTGGGCGTAGTGACAGTGAAGGTGGCAGTCGTCTGCCCTGCCGGGATGGTCACGGGTGTAGATACTGTAGCAACCGTGTTATCACTGCTCAAGAGCGTCACTGTGACATCGCCAGCGGAAGGACGCGAGAAAGTTAAAGTGCCCATGACGGAAGTGCCTTCACTGACGCTATGGCTGGACAGGCTCAAGGCAACACTCTGGCCGGGATTGCCACCGATGGTGAGGGTTACAGTGGCGGCATTAGAATCCAGGCTGCCATCATTGGCTTTGTAAGTAAAGCTGTCCACTCCATTGAAGCCAATAGCCGGGGTATAGCTAAAGGAACCATTTGCATTAAGAGTGAGCGTGCCATGCACTGGTTGCGCCACTAACAGGGTGTGCAGGGTATCCCCTTCGACATCACTATCGTTGCCTAATACACCGGGAGCGGGGACGGTTAGTTGCAGACCATTCAGCGTGTAAGTGTCATCCTGCGCGACGGGGGCATCATTCACCGGCGTAATTGTAATGTTGATGGTCGCCACATTGGAATCGAGTGCGCCATCATTGGCTTTGAAAGTAAAGGAATCTGGCCCGTTATAGTTAGCCGCCGGGGTGTAAGTCCGGTTCGCGCCACTGCCAGAGAGCGTGCCGTGCGCCGGTGCTGTCACCACGGTGTAGGTCAGCGTGGGGCTGTCAATATCCGTCGCCTTTAAGATGATAGAGAGAGGCGTGTCTTCGGCGGTGGTGAGATTCTGACCTGCCGCAACAGGGGCATCATTAACGGGGGTGACGGTGATGGTGAAAGTCGCTGTCGTGGTGTCTTTGCCGCCGTTGGCCGTGCCACCGTTATCTTTGAAGGTTACTGTAACAGTAGCTTGCCCGTTGGCATCCGGGGCCGGGGTAAAGGTCAGGACGCCACTGGAATTAATTGTTGGTTGTGCCGCGAACAGGCTGGTGTTGTTATTGGAGACGCTAATCGTCACCGTCTGTCCGGCTTCCACTGACGAGATGTTAGTAGCCCAGGTTTGGGAGTAAGCCCCGGAATCTTCGGCCACCGTGACGTTGCCCCCGCCGATGAAGGTCGGTGCATCGTTCACTGGCACCACCGTGATGGTGGTCGTGACGGGCGCACTGACCTGAACACCATCGTTGATGCTAAAGGCAGCCAGGCGCAGCGTGGCGGCGGGGTCGAGTGAAGTGTTGTTATAAGTAACCGTTTTTAGCACTTGCAGGTAGTTCGCCAAGGTGTCCGTTCCACTCAAGGTTAAGGTGCGCGTGGTGGCGTTGTAGTTCGCCGTAATGGACGTGCCTGTGGTATTAGCTGCTAAGGATTCGCTTGTACTGTTGGGCGTAGAGTCCAGCGTGACGGTTGCGCCTATTAGAGTAGAGCTGTTACTATCGGTGAGCGCCGCGTCCGAGGTCACTAGGTTCACCGGGCCAGCCTTCTCCGTAAAGGTCACGCTGTTATTCAATCCCGCTGCCGGGCCGTTCAGGTCAAGACCTGGCACTTGATACTCATAAGCGCCAATATCGCTGCCATCGCCGCCGCTAGCGTTAGCCACACCCGGCACATCCACCGGGCGCGGCAAGCCGCGCTGATCCACAAGAACAGGTTGATTATTACTATCTACAGCCGCGTTCTGGCCCGCATCAATGGCCGGGCTGTCAGATGCAAGCGCCATCGTAGGCGTCGGGCCGCCGTTGTTCTGGAGAGGCCCCAGCTTAGGCTGGACTCCAATGATGTTATGGGTTCCGCTCAGCGTCGCACCCGCAGTGCTTTGCACCAGGTTATAGTCGCCAGAGGCCAGCATGCCGAAAAGATCACTACCATCAATACTGGCCGAGTTGCCCGCAACGATGGAGTTACCAAGGTTCAGCGTACCATTGTAGGTATAGATGCCATCGGCATAGCTGGCGATGCCGCCGCCACGCGATACAGCCGAGTTACCGCTGAAAGTGCTGTTGGCAATGGTTACAGTACCGAAGTTGCTGAGGCCACCGCCGCTGCGTTGTGCGGAGTTGTTGTTGAAGGTGCAGTTGGCGACGTTGAGTGTGGCTCCGTTGTCGTTGAAAAGAGCGCCGCCGTTGCCCGGTTGGTTAGTAGAATCCGTGCTGGCCGAGTTGCCGCTGAAGGTGCAGTTGGCGATATTCAGGGGACTCTGCGCAAAAATGGCCCCACCATTACCCGCGCTCACGGAGTTGTTATTGAAGATACTGTTGGTTACAGTGGACGAGTTGGTGCTAAAAAGCGCCCCGCCGCCACTACCAGAACCATGAGCGGAGTTGCCAGTGAAAGTGCAGTTCGTCACCGTCATAATGCCGCCATCAATGGCGGCACCCCCTTGATAACTGGAATTGTTGCTGAACGTGCTGTTGCTGACTGAGACGGCACTGCCACTACTGGTGATCGCACCATCCTCACTGGAGTTGTTGGAGAGGGTACAGGCGATAAGCATCAGGGTGCCGCCGTTAGCGATGGCACCGGCCCCCGCACCGCTGGAGTTATTCGACAGCGTGCAATTGTTGAGCGTCATAGTGCCATTGGTAACGATGGCACCGCCACCACTGCGGCCACCGGGGGCCGTGTTGTTGGACAGGACGCAATTGGTGAGATTGATGGTGCTATAGTTGCTGGCGATGGCACCGCCGTCGTTGGTGTCGTTAACACTACCGGGGGCCGTGTTGTTGGATAAGACACAATCGGTGAGATTGGTGGTGCCAGTGAGGTTGGTAGTGCTGCCAGCATTCATGCGGATAGCGCCGCCGCCCAGATAAGTGCCATCGAAAGTCGCGCTGCCACCGCTCAACGTTAGACCGGAGATTGTCACCACGGAACTACTTGATGGATAGCTAATGTCGAAGATGCGGCTGGCGTTGTTGCCGGAGACGGTGATAACGTCTGTGCCCGGCCCTTGTAGCGTGAGGTTCTTGTTAATAGTGATCTCGGTTCCATCTAACGTAATGGTGCCACTTAATCCCGTGGCAAAGGTGACGGTATCGCCGTCATTTGCCGCCGCAATTTGCGAACGTAACGTGCCGGATGAGCCATCATCAGCAAGACTAGTGACAGTCGAGGTGGCGGCCTGTGCGTTGCCATAATTGCCCAAAATGGCAAGATACCAAACGATATGACACCAAATGGCGAGACGAAAAAGGGGTAAGGACAAGAGACGACGGGTCATAAACAGCCTCCTCGGTGCCGCGCGGAATGCCATGATGGAGGGTATTACGGAGTGTTACGATGCGATTAAGTACGGCCAGCAGCGCGCAATTAATTGAGGCGATTATACCAGGCGCTCAACAGCCTGTCAAGCGCATCTCCCTTCTGTGACAGTCGCTGTGCTGGCCGCATCCTGAGTTGAGTCAGCATCGAGTTCCCTGGTGAAGCGCAGTTGAATACCGTGGGCGGCACTGGCAGCGGCAACGGATAATGCCACCATTGAATGAGGTGCGGTGACAGGAGCCTTATTATCATCTAAGACGGTCAGCTTAGTCGTTCCAGGCAAGAGACCTGCTTCCCTCTGCCCCTGCTTTCCTGTTAAATTCTAAAAACTTAATGCGTTCACAATCGCCAGTTCAACTGGTGAATACTCTGCCTTATTAGCACGGTGCAGGTTCATCGGCTCGTGCAGACCGATACACATATTAGAAGCGATGCGGATGCGTTCATGCACATTATCGCTGCTGCCGTGATAGAGGTGCGGGTGCATCACCACCATGTCCCCCGCATTGCCAATGACTTCTCTAACGGGCAGGTCTTGCACCTGCTCGGCGACGCGGCGGCTGAGTTCGTGGTGGGCCAAGCCCTCCGGCTCGGCTTCGTTGAGAATCCGGGCCGTAATACGATGCGAACCAGGCCGCACCACCGTGCCGCCACCGCCATGCTCAATGTCTGTATATAAATACAGCCCAATAAGCCCCTGTTCACACGAGTTGACGTGATGATGAAAATGCACGCCATCTATGTGCCAGCCGTCTTGGGGCGGCGTCCAGGGCGGGGCCGCAAAACCCGGCAAGCCCAATAAAACATAACCCGTGCCCCGGTGTTTGGCATAGCGACCAGCGCCCAGTAAATCATCAAAGGTGCCGACTACCCGCTCCGAATATAGCCCCGCTAATCGCATCGCTCTGGAGGCTCTTCTGAATCACATACCGCTTTCTGGCCCAGGTGGAGCGATCCGCCGGGTCAATGGGTGCTTCGCTCCACACCAGGTCAATAACGGCTTCGGCCACTTGGCGCGGGAATGCCTCGCGCACTAATACGTAACCATCCTGGATGAACTGTTCAGTTTGTTCCGGCGTTAAGGTTTTAAGAGAATGGGCGGACATGAATTTCATTCCTTTAGCAGAGGTTCAGGATGTAGGGTAATGCGGAATGGGGTGGAGGGCAATGGGGTGGCCTTCACACTCCCAGGTTAATAGGGGCAGAGGGGAGCACAAACTCTTAACAATGGCATTGAGATGTGAACCGCAGAGACGCAGAGGGAGCAGAGAAGAAGACAGATTTATGTTTGTTCTTCCCTCTGTATGTTCCGCTTCTCTGTGATTTAATTCTTCGAGTATCACGATCCAGTTTGAGTACGTGCTCCCCTCTCCCAGTATTGGGAGAGGGGCCGGGGGTGAGGGCCGAACGTCGTGCCCCATATGTTAAAATAACAATAACATGAAGACCGTGCGCCAGCTGCCTCCTATCCTTATAATGGCAACCTGCTGCTTGATTTGCAACGGGGTGTCACGCCCGAACGCCGCGTCACCCATAGTGCCCTCCACAGCAAAAGCAAGCACAGTCGAAAATGCCCCACTCCCCAACATGCAGGCGTGGCCGCCAGAGGCGCGGGATATTTTTGAAAAGAGCGATAAAATCATCGTTTACTTCCTCGATGCCGAAGGCACCGCCCAGGAAAATGACTTCCATCATTACCCGATTCTGGGCCAAGTCGAAGTCAACGAACCCGAAGCACAGCAGGCTTTACGTGACGCCGTCCGCGAGGGTATTGCTCAGGGCAATGTTATGGCGCGTTGTTTCGCGCCCCAGCACGGCATCCGCGCCATAGACGGCAAGCGCACGGTTGACCTGGTAATCTGCTTTCAGTGTGCCCAGTTCGCCACCTATCTCAATGACCAACCTATCCCGGTTGCGGTGCTGCCGATTTCGGGTGCCCCACGCACGCTGCTGAACGACATGCTGGAAAGAGGCGGTGTGCCAGCGAACCGGCAGAAGTAAGTTTTGAGTTTTGAGTGAATGTCAGCGTTAACTATGAAGCGGTAAATTCGTAATTTAAAACTCAAAACTGAGAACTCAAAATTCAAAACTCATCCCTCCAAAGGTGTTATGATAAAGAATGAAAGCAGGGAGGCGCACAATGGCAATTAGCGATAAGTTGAAACGTAAAATTGATGAATGGATCAAACGCGAAGGCCGCAACCAATACGGCGATAGCAACGGCACAGTGTATGCCGGGGGCAACCCCTTATTCGACGAACGCTCGCCGCGCTTGAAAGACCGTTATGAATATATCTTGTCGCGGCACCCAGAGCTTAAAGAAGATTGAGAGTGGTGTGCAAAATCAATTTTCACGGTGAGCGGAAGAGTTTGTCATGCTGAGCGGAGCGATAGCGTAGTCGAAGCATCTACTCTGCGGAGCTATAGAGCAATCGTTTAGCCACTCTACTAAGGACGCTCATATCAGATGCTTCGCTGCACTCAGCATGACAAACTCATACGTTCCCCTGCTTGACCTGTAATGCAAGGCAGAACATGGTGTTAAAGTTGTAAATGTCGGGAGGTCAAATCAATGAACACAAAGCCTCTTCCCCTTAAAGTCACCCTCGCTGTCTTAGCGGTGGCGGCTACGGCCTTGCCGATGGTGCCCGTGTGGCAGGCGCAACGGGCCACGCCGACACCCCACCTGCGGTCGGGCATCGCGGGGTTTCCTCCGCCTACAGATAGACATTTGTACCGTCTGGCCATAGATTTACGAGATGATACGACGCCAGCGGAAATTCAAGCTTTAGATGCGCGCTATGGCATTGACCTGGAGCCAAACTCGCCAGAATCGCAAAGCAGTAAGCTGATGCGCGCTACCTGGCTCATTACTAAGAATTCCGCAAGCTTGCTCGATGCCTTGCGTCAAGACCCTCATGTGGAAGCCGCCGAGCCGGAAGTCATCTTTAGTGTGCCAGAGCGGGACGCAGACCTGAAGCCAGAATTAGACACGCAGAAGTTGATCCCTGCAACCAACTCAACTGGCGCACTAGGTTTCCTGCATCGCCGCTTTGTTCCTAACGACCCTCGCTATGGCGACCAGTGGAACTTCAAAATGGTTGGGGCTGAGCCAGCCTGGAAGCGCACGCGGGGCAAGGGCATTGTCGTGGCTGTCATTGATACGGGTGTCGCGGGCACCGATTCACCACGCGGCAAGCAGGCGCGTGACTTTGGTCAGACGAACCTCGTGCCCGGTTACGACTTCATTCATCACGACGAAGACCCTTATGACGACAACGGACATGGCACCCATGTGGCAGGCACTATTGCCGAATCTACGAATAACAAAGAAGGCGTGGCGGGCCTGGCCTTTGAAGCCAGCATCATGCCGCTCAAAGTCTTAACTGCCGAAGGCTGGGGGTCCAGCAGTGACATCGCCGATGCTATTCGCTATGCCGCCGATCATGGCGCGAACGTCATCAATATGAGCCTGGGCAGTTACAGCCCCTCCGAAGTCATCCACGTCGCCTGTCGTTATGCCGCTAAGCGCGGTGTGGTCATTGTCTGCGCGGCGGGCAATGGCTTCGGCGAAGGCGTCGGTTTTCCGGCGGCGTATCCCGAATGTATTGCGGTGTCTTCGGTGGGGCCAAATAGCAACCTCGCCTTTTATTCGTCCTATGGTCGTGAAGTCACCCTGGCGGCCCCCGGTGGCGATATGATGAGTGTTGGTGAGGCGGGCGGCATTCTGCAAAACACGGTGCTCTCGTTTGATGAGGGCAACCCGAATGACGATTATTACTTCTTCCAGGGCACTTCGATGGCCTCCCCGCACGTCGCCGCCACCGCTGCTCTGCTCATGGCGCAGGGCATCCACGACCGGGCGCGAGTGCGCGACATCCTGGCGCGTTCGGCAATGCCCAAAGCGCCACGCCTGGAATATGGCGCAGGCATTTTGTCCGCTGACCGCGCCACGGCTCTGGCCATTACACAGGCCCATCGCTATCTCTTGAAATCGTTGCTCTTCCTGCTGTTGGCTGGTGGGCTGTTGCTCTTGCTGCCGGGTCGTCCCCTCCCCGTGCGCCTGGTCTTTCTGGCGGCTCTCTGGATTGGCTGCTTTGCGCCCGACCAAATCGCCGTAGACGTGGGAGCCGATTCGCCCTGGAACTTGATCGGCTTTTCCGCCCTGATTCCCTTTATGCTGTTTTGGGAATGGGAACATGGCGTGGGTAGCCAGATTGTTGCCACCCTCGCGGCAGGTTTCGCCTGCTGCTTATCCTATGCTCTGTTGATGGGCCTCTCGCCCTTTACCATCACCACCTTCGGCCATACTGCCTTACTGTGGACACTGACTAATATCGCTGCCTGCGTCCTGCTGGCGGGTGCGGCATGGGAGCGCGGTAAAGTGAAAGAAGTATAGAAGTTATTTCAAAATGAGATAAGGCATGGCAAACTCAGTGGCATGAGCCGCCATGACCTCAGCGATGCCCAGTGGCCATTGATCGCCCCGCTGATTCCGGCCCAAAAGTAGGTGCCGGGACGCAAGCGCCTTGAAGATCGTAAGCCCCTCAACCGCATTTTGTATGTTTTAAGACAGGCTGTGCCGGGGAAGATTTCTATTTTGAATTGACTTCTAATCTCTAAACTTTATTCCTCATAAAATTGTTGCTTCAAATTGTCGGTTTAGGAGGGGGCATGGACATATTAGAGATGAGGTGTAGTTTTAGGTTTAGGCGTGTGGCCCTCACCCCCGGCCCCTCTCCCAATACTGGGAGAGGGGAGGTCACGCGCAAATGCTGCACCTATTGCCAACAGTAATACTCTCACGAGAAGACCATAGTTTGTGCTCCCCTCTCCCAGTATTGGGAGAGGGGCCGGGGGTGAGGGCCAATAACGAAGGATTCTGCAACCATGATAGAGCAAACTCTGAAACTGCTGCGAGAACAGGACGCTGCCGCAGCCATAGATTTTCTGACCCAGCAAAAAGATGCCACAGCCGTGGCTAAGACCTACCGTGACTTAGTGGAACACTGCTACTGGAAAGACAAGGACTTGACGGCGGTTATCCTCATGGCACGGGCTGGCATTCAGCACGGGCTGGTGGCGGCCCGGCAGACGAGAAAAACCGACATCGCCGATGACCTGCGGAGTAGCGCCAAAATCATATCTTTTAACCTGGCTTCCTATACCTGGCCCGGCTGGGACGAACCGGGCATTGCTATTGGCCCCGGCGAAGTCGCCATTGGCTTAGATGCGGCTAAAACGAATTTGCGACTGGCGCACGAACTAAAAAAGGGCGACTTGCCGCTGTCTCGCGCCTACTGGATGCTGGCCGGGCAACAGCTTGCTCGTCAGGAGTATGGCGAGGCTCAGGCCAATTTTGAGGCGGCCACGCGGCACGCAACGGCAGCCAGCGCCCGCGCCGAAGAACTGCTGGCCCAGGGCTTTTCGATCCTGACCCAAATCCTCGCGGCTTCCGAGACAACGGCGCTCCAATCTCGCCTGGATGAAATCAAAGCTCAACTCAATAGTGTTGAACATGGCCCGGATTTCGTTCAGCAAATAGAAACAGCGCACCGGGTATTTACCCTACCCGTTGCCAGCCCCGCGTAGGGGCACGATTCATCGTGTCCGATTACTGCATCCTCTATTATGGCCCGCATTCTGCTCAACCATTGGGCACGGTTATGACTATTGATAATCTAAAGACCTAATGCTGTTGAACCCTCCCCAGCCCCTCCCCGTGGGAGGGGAGCCTGGTGCCGCCCCTGCTGGGGGAGGTGAGGTGGGGTCTTAAGGCCGTATCCCTTTAGGTCTTTAGATTGGCAAAGATCATTACCGTGCCCCTACGCGGCTGTCATAAATTCACAAGAGGTTCAATCCCATGCAACAACGTCATACCACCCGTAGCCAGCATCTCAAATTATTTGTCACAGCTTGCGCGTTTTGCGGTCTGGTGCCGTTAGCCAGTTACTCTCAAACACCGGGGACAACCGCACCATCGGCGACGCAGACCTCGGCACCCGTTTACACCGTGCCGCTAGGCATTGCGATGGAAACGGTGTCGTATCCGTATCCGGTTCAATATCTGCCGTTGATGATTGATGGCGAATCGCTACGCATGGCTTACATGGATGTGCCACCCGTGGGAGCGGCTAATGGCCGCACCGTATTGCTACTGCACGGCAAGAACTTCTACGGTAGCTACTGGGAGAACACCATCAAGGCGTTGACAGACGCAGGCTTCCGCGTAGTGGTGCCCGACCAGATTGGCTTCGGTAAATCGAGCAAGCCGAGCCTTCACTATAGCTTCGACCTGCTGGCAGCTAACACCGCGCAACTGCTCGACCATTTACAGGTGCCCCAGGTGGCGGTGGTCGGTCATTCGATGGGCGGCATGTTGGCGGTGCGTTTTGCGCGCAACTATCCACAGCGCACCTCGCGCCTGGTTTTAGAAGACCCCATCGGTTTAGAAGATTACCGCTTCAAGCTACCGCCGCAAAGTGATGAGAAACTCTTCCAGGATGAGCTTAATGCAGGCGACCCGGCCAAAGTGCGCGCTGTATATCAACACTATGTGGTGTCATGGCAGCCGGAAGTCTATGAATGTTTTGTCGAGATTCGCGCCCGCATCGCCCTCGGTGGCGAATATCCGCGCTTTGCCAAAGCTTCAGCTCTCACCACACAGATGATTTACCAACAGCCGGTGCGCCACGAGTTCAGCCTGATTCAAGCCCCCACCCTACTCGTCATCGGGCAAGCTGACCGCACCACGATTGGGCGGGGTTGGGTAGGTGAAGATGTCCTCCGCACCCTCGGCCAATATCCACAAATAGGACGCGCCGCCGCCCACGACATTCCTAATTGCAAATTCGTGGAGATTCCCAACGTCGGCCATATCCCGCACCTGGAAGCTCCCACACGCTTTCATCAGGAACTACTCGATTTTCTACGTTAGGGGTTTGTGGATCATGTTTGAAACCAATGTAGACATCTTCCCGGTGTTCCCGCATGTCATCAAAGCGCATTTTACGGGGGTAACGTTGACATTTCTGGAAGACAAGATGGTTTGGGAAAAAGATGATGCTCGACGTGAGATGCCCTATGCGAAGATCAGGTGGATCGAACTCAAGTCACTGCTGGGATCAGCGGGTATAAACTTTTTTGCCTTTGTCTCTATCTCACCAGGTAGGAAAGGTTATTATGGAGTAGGCAACGAGCCTATCGCTCTGGAATGGCCGCTTTATAATGGGCAAGAACGCGCTGAAATCATCAAGATATTGCGCACCCAGGCACCTCAAGCCCAGTATAACGATCTGGCGTTGGCAGCTTTTCGGCACTGGTTTTGATTGATAGCCACTAAAGGAACATAACTGGGGGAACTGTTTGCTATGGAAGAAACCCAAGTCCTCATCTTTCCAGTTTTTCCGCATGTCATTAAGACACACCTTTCTGGTGTGATGCTGACATTTTTGGATGACAAGTTGGTTTGGGAAATTGGTGATAGTCGCCGCGAAATTACTTATGCTGAGATTGCGTGGATCGAACTCGAAGCACCGCTCTGGCGTACAGGTGTGAACCTCTTTTCGACCCTCTCCATCTTCAGAGCAAAGCGGGGTTATTTTGCCGTAGGCCAGGCACCAATCCGTTTGAGTTGGCAGCATTATAATGCGCAAGAGCAGGCTGAAATCATCAAGATACTGCGCACGCAAGCGCCACAAGCCCAGTATAACGATCTGGCGTTAGCAGCTTTTCGGCACTGGTTTTGAAATTGCAACCAGGCAGAGGTTAGACCCTATCCCCAGCCCTTCCCCTTACCAAAGGGAAGGGAGCATTGGCCCACCGTCGGGATAGCATAGATTATCAGGGCGGCATTCAACGTTTAACTGAGGCCATCACCCGACGGTATGAGTTTGGCTCCCTTCCCCTTACCAAGGGGAAGGGCTGGGGATAGGGTCTAACGCACTAGAAGTCAAACGCTACTTCCCGAAAGGAGAACCGATTTGCGATTGACGACAGTTCCTGGCAGCTTGCTCGAACGTGTCCTGCTGGCCCTGGGTATTGTGCCGACGCCCCTGATGGACACCATGATTTCCCTGCTCCTGGCACGCAGCATCATGGCCGGAACGAAGTTAGGCGTCTTTGAGGCTTTAGCCCACGGGCCGCTCACGGCAGAGGAAGTCGCGGCCCGCTGCGGCACCAATGAGCAGGGCACGGAGCGGTTGCTCTTCGCCCTGGCCGGTGCCCGCTATCTACGCTTTAAAGGTGGCAAATATGACTTAGCTCCCGTCGCCCGCAAATGGCTGCTTAAAGACAAGCCACGTTCCATGCACGATGCCGTGCTGCATCGCTATCTGGATGCCCTGATGATGGAACATGCCGAAGCGTTCGTCCGCACAGGCCAGCCGAAGAACTTTCACGAGCCGGGCGTCATGTCACCGGAGTTATGGGACATCTATCAGCGCGGCCAACGCGCCGGAGCCGTCTACTCCGCGCCCGAAGTCGCGCGGCGCGTCCCGACCCTACCCCACCCACAAACCATGCTGGATGTCGGTGGCGCGCATGGCTATTTTTCTGTCGCCTTATGTCGGCGGCATCCCACTTTGCGCTCCACCATTCTCGACCTACCGGACGCCGTGGCGCAATCCGAGCCGCGCTTAGCCAAAGAAGGCTGGGGCGAGCGCGTCCAGTATCGCGCGGGCAATGCGCTGACGGAGGATTTTGGCGAAGCGCAATATGACTTAGTTTTTATTGCCAACCTGGTGCATCACTTCGATGCCGCCACTAACCGCTCGCTGATGCAGCGCGTGGCGCGGGCGCTGCGACCGGGTGGCACGGTGGTGATCTTAGAAATTATCCGTTCTAAGACGCCGCGTCAGGCCGGGCAAATCGGGGCACTGCTGGATTTTTATTTTGGTATGACCAGCGCGGCGGGCACTTGGTCATTCGATGAGATGGCATCCTGGCAACGCGCCGCCGGACTAACCGTGTTGAAACCGATCCGCCTGCGCCTCTCGCCCGGCTATGGAATGCAAGCGGCGCGCAAGCACCCTTAATGAAAACTCCATGCAGGTGCCAGTTCCTGACCAGTTCGGCAATGGCGGCGGACATCACGGCTTTATCTGTCTCGTTATACCTCCCCTTATACCTCGCCGTTGGCCGGGACATTGGCGGGATGAACAATCGTGACACCTTCCGCAGCATAGCGAACAAAATCACTGTCGTTAAAGGTGAGGAGATGGGTAAGCCCCAAAGCTTGCATGGCGGCAATAAAGCGCGCATCATGGGCCGCTTTGCCGCTCACGCCATAGCGGGCTACCAACTGTCGCCAATAGGTCAGCAAAGCGGGGTCATCCGCAAAAGGTGTAAATTCCAACACGAAATAATCAACGGCGGCTTTGGTTTCTGCCGGGGTGAAGCCTAACCCGCCATTCGGAATCGGGCGGGTTGCCACTGTCCAAAATTCAAAGAAGGCTTGGGGCACCGTGTGCAGAAACGCGCCGCTGGCGGCCAGGTTTTCAACCGCACTTTGTGCCGCCGCATGGAGAGGGTCATTAGTTTTGGCCAGACGCACCAAGATATTCGTGTCTAAGATGTAGATCGGCTGGCTCAAGCTCACAGTTGCGCGTCCTCCCGCTCCTCATAAGCCATGTCACGGATATTATCCGGCACGGGGCCTAATCCAGCTTCGGCGCGGCGATCCGGGAGAGACTTGAAAAATGCTTCCATTGCGCGCAAGCGGTGAACTTTTTGTTGGGCCGCCACCGCCTGGTCGCTTTGAGCTTGGACACTTTGAGCTTGGTCGCTTTGAGCCTGGCGGCGCGTGGGCATGGTCGGAGTCTCCGATTCAAGCACATCTGCCATAATTCATCACCTCTTGGCTTTAATCTTACTGCACTTTAGCGCGACAAACCTTGGGTTATGAGCAAAACCACCTCCGGCGTTAGTGGCCCGCCTGCAATGGCCTCTTGCCCGGCTCACGAATGGCCTTGATCTCTTCTGGTGCGAGCTTTTGGGCGGGTGTTAAACATAGCCTATCAAACTCGCGCAGGGTGCTTTTCGGCATCAAGCCCGCTTCATGAATGCCAGTTGCCATTTCGTGAATAGCACCGGCCATCTCATCTTTATAGGTCTTTTTCACCGCACTGCACCTCCGTTAGTTCTCCTACATCCACTAGCTTTTGAATTTGTTGAGCATCGTGATTTAATAACATCTTGGCTAAAAGTCTAAACGCTTTTAAGTTGGCGACTCTCGCCTGGCTATGGAATGCAAGCCGCTCACGAGGCGTAATTAACTCATGAAGCCACTACGAAGTACGCTTTGTGTCATACTACGCACATGCAGGCAAAAACGGCAAAACAAGGTTGTACAGAGCATTTAGGATGGTATAAACACCTATCCATACTGCTCCTGTATGTTTCCCTGCCGCTGATTATCATCTTGTCAGGATGCAGCATTGAGTCAAGCCAGCCTGGTGGTCACCCTCATAAACTACTGATTCCACAGGGATATATCGGCTTTATTAGGATTGATTATAACGTTAAAGGAGCACCACCTTTGCCAGTGCAGAATGGAGCTTATGTTTATAGAATCCCACCTTATGGCTATTTCAAAACTTCTGCGCCGATGCCGAGTGGTTGGGTCGCTGACGAATATTGTTACGTTCATGGCAAAGTTGAACAGCCGCTCAGTACCAATGAAGACGCCACGGGCATGGTCTGGAACGATGGCGTAGATACTGGCTCAGAAAATAACACTCCCTTACCGGCCCATCGCTCGCTCTTCATTGGCACGGAAAAGCAGTTCCAGCTAACGGGACGCGTCGGCAGTTGGGTTGGCCCTCTGAACCCTACTACGATGAAATATCGCTTGCAGGGACGAGACTTTAGGTATAAAGACCTCAGCAAGCACAATTTTTCTCACATGAATTTGGTAGGCACAAACCTGAGTTGTGTGCTGCATGGAGCTAATCTACAGGGAGCAAATCTTAGGTATGCAGTGGTCTCTTCAGACTTAACTCATGCCAGTTTGCGGGGGGCTAACTTACAAGAGGCGGATTTGCTGGATGGGACGTGGATAGATACCGATTTTACTCATGCCGATATGCGCCGAGCACATCTTCACCGCGTGGAGTTCCAGCAAGCCAAGCTCACCGGTGCGAATCTGCGCGGTCTGCAATATGACAGTGCTACCAAATGGCCTCATGGTTTTAATCCGAAACAACATGGGGCAATATTAGTCCCTTCCGTATCCATTGAATAATCAGGTGAACTTGCCTAAAGTGTTAGACTGCCGCATTGAGCGTCGCAACGGTTAGCTGCCGCTCCAATTTCCTTCGCCTACAGTCGCTGGTGAACTCTGCTCCATGATGAAACCTCTCTGCGCCTACGGCTCGGCTCTTTTGGTTAGCCTAATCTTAGGTTTAGCTTCGGCATGGTGGGCGATTGCGGCGGGCGGGGCGGGGGCCATACAGAACGGAGCCTGGCGTTATAATCCGCGTGTCGGCAGCAACGCGGCGGGGCTTTATGCGCGGGCGCAAACGGCTCATGCCGGGCCACTGGCGCTCAACCAATCGGAAGCCCTTTATCTGTTAGCCACCACCGACGATGCCGGGAATGTGTTGCGCTGCGAGCATAAGTATCGTCTGATTGGACACAATTTCCAGGCACGCTGGTGGAGCATTACGGCTTATGATGCCGACGGCTTTCTCATCGCCAACTCCCGTCAACGCTACTCGTATAGCTCCGCAAGCCTGGCCCACGACCCAACGGGCGAGTTCGTGATTCATTTATCGCGCCAGCCGCAGCCGGGCAACTGGCTACCCACGGGTGATGGCCAGACCTTTTTCCTCGCCTTACGTCTCTATAATCCTGACGCAGCCCTGCGCGAGCACCTGGCCACCTGGCCGCTGCCGCATATTGTGGAGGATGGGCCACATGGCTAAACAGCGTGGCCGCGTGCGCTGGCTACTGGGCGTTTTAGGCGTGGCCCTTGTGGTGCATCTGGCGGTGGTTTTTCTCTACCCTTACTTGGTCACAGATTATCTTTATAAGCGTCTCATAGAGCGGACTGGACGCAATACGTTGCACCACGCGCATCAGCCCACGCCGCAAGACCGTGAAGTGCCGATGCCCAGCCCGGATTTAATTTATTCCGCCGGGGCTTACGATGTGACACAGCACCCGCTCCATATCACGGCCCCGCTGACGGGTTCTTATCTGTCGCTCTCGCTGTATGCCGACAACATGGACAACTTCTTCGTGCAGAATGATCGCCAGGTGCAGCACCATCAGTTCGATGTCATTGTGGTGGGTCCAGGCGATCCCCTGCCCCACGCCACTGGCTCCCTCGTGGTGCGTGCCCCCAGTGCAACTGGTATTATCCTCTTCCGCTGCTTTGCCGGAACCCGGCTGGCGCTGCGTAAGGTTGCCGACGTGCAGCAGCAAATCCATTGCACCATCTGGCAGTGAAGCCAATAGCTAACTCAAATAGCACAACGCGTATCCTGATGTCTCCCCATAAATCTCCACCACTGACTGAGTGGTTGTGCCAGAGGTTAGCGTGCCCGGTGCGTCTTATTGCAAAAGCCACGACCAACATTGGATAAGTGGTCAAAAAAGAACCAGACTTTTTCTTATTCAGGACTTACGCCGACCCGCCGCCCAGGGGGCACCCGGGTTTACGGGCGGGTCGGCGTAAGTCCTGTTATTAAGAAACGGACTACACTTGCGGCCTATCGAATCGCGGAAGCTGCTTGCAGGCTCCGCCATTCCGGTGCCTTGACGCGTGCCACATGGCCATCCAGGAAGAGGACATAACGTTCCCCGCGATGGTTAGGCACTGCTTCATAGGCGACCACGATATTCGGAGCGGGTCTCAGGTTTTCCAGCACCTGAGTCGAGAGGTTGGGGTTCCACCCGTAGGGCGTATCAGGTTCCGCTTGATTGAGCACGGTAGCGTCATCCAGGTAAGGCAGCAATTCCCCGGTTAGTTCCTGTTGATCGCGCAGTGGCGGCAGGGCACCATCGTGCTGCTTCGCATATTTATAGAGTGCGATGCCAAGCTGCTTCAAGTTGCGCGGCGATTCGTCCATCTGCCCCTGCAACATGACCAGCACCCCGGCACTCAGATAAGAAGACATGGCCGGAGGCGTTAGCGGCGTTAGGTTTTGACCATCCTCATCCATGCGATACACGGTGGGCGGTTCTTGCCCTTTGATCTCACGGGTAAAGAAAATCTGCTGGCCGTCTGCCGACCATTGTGGCGAAAATTCCATCGCCCCTTTGAGAGTGGTGAGTTGCTGGCGCTGTGAGGTGTCGACATTCATCACCCAAACGTGCCAGGCCGGGTCGCCTTTATCCGCGCCCGGGGCAACATAAGCGATGCGCTGGCCATCCGGCGACCAAGCCCCCATCGCGGCGCTGCCCGGCACCAACTGTCGGGCGTGCGTGCCATCCGCCGCCATGATAGAGAGCAGTGGCGGGCCGGGCCGATCTACTACCGTGTAAAGCATCTGTTGACCATCGGGCGACCAGGCAGGCAAAAAGCCGTCACCCAGTCGCGTCAGGTGCGAGCCATCGGCGTCTATCACATACAGCGAGGTTTTGACCTGCTCTTGCTTATCGAAAACACCAAAGGCAATCCGCTTACCGTCGGGCGACCAGGCCGGACAAGCCGCGAGCGTGTTGAGGTGGGTAAGACGCTGACGGTGAGTGCCGTCCGCAGCCATCACGTAAACGTCGCCCTGTCCAGATCGCGTGAGCGCGGCAAAGGCAATGTGCTGTCCATCGGGCGACCGGGCCGGGTCTATGTCTCGCACCGAGGGCGCAGGATCATTAACCTGACGAGCAAGCTGGCTGAGGTTCTGCGGTTGTGAACCATCCGGGTTCATCACATAAATACGGCTGCGTGAGCTACTGCCCTGGGTCGCAAAGAAAAGCACCCTCGCCGGTGGTGTGACGGTAGGTGGTGTGATGGCAGGTGGTGTGATGGCGGTTTGCCCGTGTGCGGCGGGGATGGAAGACAGACCGGCAAGCCCTAAGCTGAATGCGGCCCCTATGCAAGCGATAACAGCAATTCGTGTCATTGCAATCTCCTTTAGGAAAGAAGACGCACGGGACCCACTGTTTTGTCTAGAGCGGAAGGCTTATTTTGTTGGCGAGGACTGACGACTCGCAGCACATCATTTAAGCCGTTTCACTTCTTAAGCAGGGCGGACGCCAGCAACTCAAATGTTTTGGGAGTAGTCGCCTTGAGGGTAATGTCCATGTACATCAGCACTTTAGCGTCGGGGCCAGAGATTTTCTTGCGGGCCACCAGAACCTCAGGATCGGTCATATAGTTCTCGTCCTCGATCTGGGCACCGTTGGTGGATTTGTAGATGGCTTTAAAGTAAGTCCAGTGCCACGCCGGGCCAAACAAGGTGCCTGTCCCCTGCACGGTGGCTTTGGTGTCCTTGATGGTGAATGCATCACCTTGCACTTGCAGGTTCATGGTGAACTCATCCACAGCGCCATCGGGCTTCACCACAATGGCGCGTTCCACTATCAGGCGATGGTCGGGGTCGTGCGTCTTCTCCAACAAAAAAGCTTGCGAACCAAAAGACTGGCCAGCAGGCGAACTAAGCTTAGCTTCTCCCACATAGTACATCTTTTCAACTGGCGTTGCTCCCGCCGCCCGTGCGAACAAGACCAGACATAAAACTGCTAATCCAGCTTTCATTATCGTGCCCCCTGCCAATATGATTGCTGGCAGTATATCATGCGTTGCGCTGTCGCACGCTGAGGCCAACTGTTGCCGGGATGGTTGAGCGCAGTAAACACAGATTGCCGCCAGAAAGCACGGGGCTTCCTGGCGGCAGTAGTATTCGTTAAAGGGGCGGATTCACTAATGCTTTATGCTTGGTCGTTTTACGCTTTGTCCGCAGGGCCGCTGCCGTGCGTCTGGGCCGTGCCTCCAGCCGTGTAGAGGGCACCGCCAGGATTGCGCGGCGCTTCATCGTAATGCTGGCGATTGGCCTGCATTTGCGCCATTTTGTCGCCCAGACCGGGGGCGAATTTGGCCATAGCCGTGTTCATCTTCGACATCATGCCAACCTTGATGTCCCGCTCTGGATGGGACGCCGCATGGACAATAGCCGACGCCACATCATAAGGGTCTTTTTGCGGCGTGGGCAGGGCCGGTTCCTTATCCATATAGTTCTTGGCGTGCTGGGGGAAGGGCGTGTTAACCGCCGTGGGTTGAATGAGGGTCACTGAAATGGGGGCGTCTTCCAACTCCAATTCCACTCTGAGCGCATCCGTGAAACCCTTAACCGCATGTTTAGACGCTGCATACATGCCTTGCAGCGGAATGACCGCCTCCGAGACTTCACTGCCTAAGTTAATCAGTGCCCCACCCTGCTTTTTCAGATGCGGCAGCGCGGCAAGGGAACCGTTGACCACGCCCCAGAAGTTGGTGTCAAATAAGCGGCGGCTGTCGGCTTCGCTGACTTCTTCGAGTTTCCCATAGATAGAGCCGCCAGCATCATTGACCCAGGTATCAATGCGGCCAAAGCGACTGATAGCGGCCTCGGCGATGCCTTCGACTTGTTGGCGATCCGCGACATCGGCCACCACTGCGATAGCCTCGCCACCCGCCTCATTAATGTGCTGCACGATTTCATCCAACGCGCCCTGGCTGCGCGCCGCCAGGACCAACTTCGCTCCCTGCTGGGCCGCCGTATCGGCGGTGGCCAAGCCAATCCCACTGGAAGCTCCCGTAATCACCATGACCTGTGCCTCGACAGGCTTGAGAGAAAGAGACATCACGACTCCTCGATCATTTAAAATATTTCTCCCCGGCAACCCACCAAGCAATTCTCAGGCCGCTAATGCTTTAGGCGCTAACGCTTTAGGCCGCTAACGCCGTCCTTAAGTTTGTGGCTGGAGGCGCAGCCCCATTCCGTAATCATTACCCCACTTGATTTACACCTGTGAGGCCATAGTTGACACATGTGGGGAATCCATCGTGTTCACTTTTCGGCTCCCGCCGGGCCCCCTTGTGGCGCTTTTACAGGAAGCATCTCCGGCAGGCGCAGTTGCGACTGGGCCGCTCGCCGTCCCAACTCCGGGCGTCTGAGCCTTTGAGTTGGGCCGCAACGGACGGAAGCCTCAATTCCTGCCCCCTTGCACTACCTCTCAAATCTATGTATGGTTAGCATAAGAGGAGGTAGCACATGGGGCGTGAGGTGTCCAAAGGTGATATTGGGAGTCTGGTTCTAGCAGTATTGGCGGGCGGGCCGTGCCACGGCTATGCCATTGCCCGCGAGGTGGAACGCCAGTCACGCGAGGTCTTGCAGATGCGCGAAGGCTCTCTCTATCCGGCCTTGCGCGTGCTGGAAGCGCAGGGACTTATTAAAGGCTCCTGGGAAACTGGAAGCAGCGGCCCAGCGCGCAAGGTTTACTCCCTGACGACCCAAGGGCACGACGCCCTGGTCCAGAAAAGGCACGCCTGGGCCGAATATGCGAGAGCCATTAACGAGTTCTTAGGAGGCACTTATGAACAGTCAGCTTGAGGCGTATTTGCACAGAGTCGAAGCCCAGTTGCACAGCCTGCCAGCGGAAAAGCGCGCGGCAGAATTGCGTGAGTTGAGACAGCATCTGGAAGCTATGGTGGCACGGCTGAGCAATGATGGGCTTAATCAACAGGAAGCGGTTGAGACAGCCCTTGCCCAGTTCGGAGACGCGCACCACCTCGGCCAAGCGTTGCACCAGGCGCACCGCGCCCCAGAGAGCGTGCCACGTTTCGTCCTGGCCACCGTGGGCGCGGTGGGCGCTTATCTTTATCTGTTTCCGCTGTACAAGGCCGCAGTCTGGAGTCATATGCCTCCGGGACACCCGCTGCCAATACAGGGTCTATTTTACAATGCGCTCTACTGGTTGCTCCCCTTTACCTCCGGTCTTCTCGCTGGAGGTATCTCCACGAGCCGGGCCGGACAGTCCACAGCGTGTGTTGGTGTCCTGGTAGCGGCGTTGATGACCACCTTCTTTAGCTTCGGCCCGGGGACACTGTTGACTTTCCTTTGCACCCTCCTGGCGGGCGTTAAGGTGGGGTCACAACGGACCGTACAGTTTAGCCTCGAACGCAGCAAAGGATAAATAATGCATAACCACCCGTCTCGACGTGCCGCATGCACTCTTGTGGAATTGCTAATAGTCCTGGCGCTAATTAGTGTCTTGGCGTTTGGACTTCTCTCGGCATTTGCTAATGTCCGCGAAAAGGCTCGTGGCACGGTCTGTGCCTCTAATCTCAAACAAATTGGTATGGCCGCCTTGATATATGTTGAAGATTCCGATGGTCGCTTCATGCCTGTGGCACATGACAACAGCCAGAGTCCTACCTTTTGGTTCAAAATATTGCAACCCTACCTCAAAAGTGAGCAGGTTCTCAAGTGTCCTAGTGATGCAACGACACCGGTCAGGAGCGGCTATGGTACGTCCAGTTATGGTTATAATGCCCACCTGGGCGGGGTGGCTTTTTCTGAACTGCTACCACCGGGTTTAGATAAGAAAAACAAGATCATGGCACAGGTTCAACGCCCGGCAGCGACTGTGATGATGACAGACTCTGGCAGCATTGCCTTAGCGGGTTCCGCACCAGAAACATGGCCTGCTATGGTTCCTTGTCCGCCCAGCATTGGGGATGCTGCGATTCAAAACCCCACACCGCCACCAATACCACCGGTGATAGGCTATGTTTCGGTCGGAGCACTCCCCGCACCAAGGGCAAGACACCAGGGGAAAACTAATGTGCTCTGGGTGGATGGTCATGTCTCTTCAGCCAGCATTGGCTCTTTTTATACAGCACCGGGCAGCATCGCACCTGGTGAAACTATCCCAGGTTATTCACCCTGCTTACGTCCCGAAAAAGGATGTCCATAACGGTTAAGGACCTGCTCCCTACTGTCGTGATAGTGAGTGTTTGGTTATGGGCCACTCAGGACAACAGTGCAGAGGTTGGATTCCCCACATGTGTCAACTATGTCCTCGGCAGGTGTACTTGGCCGATGTGCTTGGTTGGCATCATAGCCGCACCAATTAGTGTGAGCCAGTAGAGATAAGTCGAGAAACGGGAGTTGTCAGGCGCGAGAGTTGTCCAGGCGTCAATGCATTTATGGACTATACAGTGGAGATTGGACAATCCGGGCGTGGCGGCACCATCACGTATATTGAAGCCGGGCAGCGTCTGAATTTCGACTGGGAGTTCAGCACCGTGGGGGCCGATATTATGGTGCCTGCGCCAGAGCAGTGGGACGCCTACTGGGAGCAGAGTGGCGCGGCCTGGGCCAAGGGGCGACGACAGGAAATCCTGGAACGGGTGGCCGAGGCCACGCGCCAGCAAAAGGCTCAAAATGCCGCCATTACCATTGAAGATCGCTGGATTGTATTAAAGTTTTAAGGATGACCCAATGACGAACGTGCCGCGTGTCCGCCGCCTCGTGATGCAGCATGGTTGGAATGCCACCGCCTATCAACTGGTGAATCGAGGCATGGCGCACTGGTTCTCCGGGCAGGGCGATGCCGTGGTCGGCTATGTGCGCAAACATGGCGTTTATGTGGTGGCGGGTGCCCCGGTCTGTGCCGAGGAACGGTTGGATGCGGTGCTGGCGGAATGGGAAAGCTATGTGGCACGGCAGAAGTGCGGGGTTTGCTATTTTGGCGCTTCGGGTCGTTTGCATACGCATCTGAGCGTGTGCCCCGGCTACTCCACGGTGGTGCTTGGCTCGCAACCCGCCTGGCATCCGGCGCACTGGCCAGAGATTATCGCGGGCCATGCTTCGCTACGTGCCCAGTTTAACCGCGCCCGCAATAAAGGCGTGGTGGTGCATGAATGGACGCCCGACTACGCCACGGGCAACCCGCAACTGAAACGCTGTTTGCGCCAGTGGCTGCGCTCGCGGGGCTTGCCGCCTTTGCATTTTTTGGTCGAGCCACAAACCATTGTCAACCTGCAAGGCCGACGCGTCTTCGTGGCCGAGCGCAATGGGCAAGTCGTGGCCTTTTTGAATCTGTGCCCGGTGCCCCGGCGCAAGGGCTGGCTCACCGAGCAGTTTCCACGCGGCTATGATGCGCCCAATGGCACGGTAGAACTCCTCGTAGATACGGCCATGCGCGCGGTAGCCGCCGATGGCTCGCAATATGTGACAATGGGCCTGGTGCCGCTCTCGCAGCACACTTTATTGCCAGAAGACCCCAACCCCTTCTGGCTGCGCTTGCTGTTGTCCTGGGTGCGTGCCCACGGCTGCCGCTTTTATAATTTTGGTGGTCTCGATGCCTTTAAGTCAAAGTTCCGCCCCGACACCTGGGAACCGATCTATGCCATCAGCAAAGAGCACCATTTTTCCCCGCGCAGTCTGTATGCCATCGCCGCCGCTTTTAGCGGCCAATCCCCCTTATGGGCAGTCTTAAAAGGCATCATCAAAGCCGGTGGGCAAGAATATCTGTGGCTGCGCGAAAAGCGAGCCGCCATTACGAGCTAACTGGCTATCCCATCAAAGGCTTTTGCATACAAACACTGTTTTGGGCTAAGGCATATTGGCCATAGTTTGGCATAAGCGTGTAGCCGGATTTCTGGTAGAGACGGATGGCTTCTGGTTGTTGCTTGCCCGTTTCCAGAATCGCGGTGGCGAAGCCTAATTCCGCCGCCCATTGCTCCAACTCCCGTAAGATTGCAGCGGCGATGCCCCGACCGCGATTTTCCGGGCGCACAAACATCCGCTTAATCTCAACCGTGGTTTCGTCATACCGCTTAATAGCACCACAACCGACGGGCCGATCTTGCTCGTAAGCAACCACAACGTGCCGAATGGCATCCAGCGTATTGAACTGCGCGTAGAACGGGTGGGCCGCACCATCGCGGAGGCTCAAATCTTCATCCAACAACCGCACCAGTTCTCGAAAATCAGCATGACTCGAATCCGTCCTGACGAGCTTCAACATTTCGGCTCCTGAGCATTTAAGTTCCTGTCGTTTTCAGTATGACACCCGGTAACGCGGCGCACCGCGACACAACCTCAAAAGTGCCCCGCATCGGATCGAGCGACCGGCTCGCCTCCGGGTTGGGCCGCGAATGATTGTATCTGCCGCACTATCTCATCCAGACCGGGGCTGTATTCTCCCTCTGTTGAGACCTGGATGGTAGGGATATTGAATCGCGGCGCGGTATATGTGGCGTGCGGTAATATTTCACCAGTTTCCCGGTAGTGGGCGACACGCTTATCGCCGTGATAAAACTCCCGCATTGGATTTTCTAAGCCTCGTTGGAGATGCCGCCCTGCGGCCACAACACCATCAACAGAGCATAAAACCATCAGGAGCGTGGCCAACTCAAGCAGTTGCGGCATCCTCGATTCCCAGACCTGGTGCTGAAATGCCGCCTCGATAACAACCGAGATGTGTCCCGCCAGATATTGATGCACGATAGCAAAGAACAAATCGGAGACTACCCCATTGGTATCAGAGGGAAGTTGGTCATGCGGGACGCCGTAGGTGTTGACATAGCCCTCTTTGATCTCATCGCGGCTGATGACAGGCAGCCAGAGCCGTGCCCCAAGCTGCCTGGCCAGTGTGGTTTTCCCCGCCCCCGCCTGGCCCGTGACGATGATGCACTTTGGTTTTTGGTTCATACTTCTGGATACCCAATGCCAAAGTCAGCCGCCCTGGAAGGCGTAGCACAGCGGAGCCTGGCAGGGCGGTTGCACTGGCTGGTTAGGCTGCTGTTTTGTTGCGTCTAACCAGCCAAATGTTTGCGCAGCATCTTTCTGGAACTTTTGGCCCATGTGCCATCATCTACTTGCATGACTCTGAGCCAAGCGGCTCGCGCTTCATCGTCGTGGCCAAGCGTGAACATCAGATAAGCGATGCGATAGTGCGCGGCAGCATCGTGAGGCGACTGACTCACCTGCTGACTCAGTTCCTGAAGTTCATCAAGAATACCTTGCTTTTCGTCAAGCGCATAGCCCAAGCGCATTTTGGCCTCGCTACAACTTGGATCAATTTGAGTGGCCTTGAGCCAGGTATCTATGGCATCAGCAAGCCGCCCCTTGCTGTACATCTCCAGGGCCGTTTGGCAGAGCAAAGTTGCTTGTTGTACTTCATTATCCATCTTGACTTGTATTTTGTCCGTTCCTGCATTTTCCAGCAAGCCGCACGCCATCACAGAACGCCGCAATCAGCCGCGCCCGGAGGCCCGCAGTGAGGCACGAGCGTAGGGTCGCAGGCGTCGGCTGGATTCTCTGGTTCGACGGCTGTTGATACTTCTATTCAACGTCGTCAAGAAGTGTAGCCCACGGCTCATCTTCGTCATTCGGGTCAACACTGACGAAGCGCGGAGCTACCTTGCTTCCAAAATCAAACTTGTTATCAACCATCCAGTTATATAATGCACCATCGAGCAAAAGCTTGTCAGACCATATTGCTATCGAGCCAATCATTGTCCGTCCCTTGAAGATGTCCTGGTATATCACAGCTTGAATGCGCCACTCATCATACTGGGCGACCAGTAATGCGCGGAGTGAATCGAAGACTTCTTGATGAAACGATTCTGTATCAAGGTGAATACCCCGTGTATGGTCAGGCCACCAGTCGTAGCTGATGTAAACATGCTCTTTTGTAAACTTCTTCTTAAACAGCTTATTGACGACTACTTCGATTTTGCGACTGAGCCTCTCGTCTTTGGCGGCATATCGCTCATAATCCGAGGCGGTAATAAACTTAGCGATGAGAGCAGATTCCCGAAATATCACATCAAAGTCACTATCGCGGTCGGTTACGATGATTTCTGAAATTTTCATGTCCTGAAGTATGGCGCGAAGTCGCCCTACATGCTGCCGTCGAACGCCCAACTCAACAGCGGGGGAAGACGTAGCAAAGCGAGCTGCAACCCGTCCCTTGCAGCGATTGGTTGTGGTGGTGCTGACATGTGGCTGTTCTAAATTGCACCATTGAACTCAAGATTGCTGAACTGACCCATCGCCGGATCAAACTCGAAACCGAAAAAGGCTGGACCACCGTCGCACACCACCTGAGAACGGAAACGCCACATAAATGGATTCTCTCCAAACAGGTCATCTGGAAATGCGTTCGCGTAGATGAGATACCGTCCGTTCTTGATAAATCCTGTGTACTGAATATAGTAGTGTTTGAGCGAGAACGTGCTCCTTAGATTGGGGTTGCTTCTCAAGAACCGGGGCAAATTCGTTTCAAGGCGCGCTATAGTCCACGGATATGGGCACCAGAGACCGCTTACCCCTGTGGGAGCGTCACGGGAGCACTGTCCGAAAAGGCCCTCTGCTGAGGAACCAGTGAGGATAACACCCTGGTTACTGAACCAGCGAAGGCGTAAAGCAACCAGGGCAGGTATTAATACAAAGCCTAAAAGCAGTATCACCCACCACTTTCTCTTTCGCTTTATTCCGGTGTTTGCCATACCTATAGCTTACATCTAAGCCGCGCGCACCTACACAACGTCAAGCTCACCCGCCGCTGCAAGGGAGCGAGGTGCGAGCGGACTGTAAGCAGTCGGGAGCATGGATTCGTTGGGCTACGGTTGACTCACTGGAAGCCGACAACTTCGATTCGACCTGTGATACTCGCCTCGGCTGTTGATGTTGCAAATTGCATTTGAACTTCTTCTGTCGAAGCAGTTAATTTATATGAGTTCTCGCCTTTATAATATCCGAGCGGTGCCTCGTTCCAAACTTGCTCTAATACGGCGGTCACTTCAGCTTGTGTGATTGAACCATCAGCCAATGAACAAATAATGTTGAAAGCGCATTTAGGCAAGCCCGTTTTCTTGATCGTAATTTTTGAAAACAGACCGGTTTGCTCCAGATGATAATGCACATCAATGGCGAAAGCGGACAAATGGCGACTGCTTGCAGGAGGCACTTTCATATCTCAGAAGTACGACACGCAACCAAGTAGAGCGCAGCCGCCCTGGAAGTGGAGCGCAGCGGAACTGGAAGGGTCGGTTGCAGCGTTTGGTTGGGCTGGTGTTCTCATTTAACAGTTAGCTTTTAAGTTCAGGTACCTACCCACACTTTTCAGGTACCTACCCACACTTTTGGGAGATGTTTATTTTCTTCCAAGAATGCCTCATCTTCAGTGTCTATTTCATAATGAGGTAGATGATAAGCTTGTTCTCGAAAGGCTGTATCCCATGCTACCCAGTCCTCCTCACTGATTACACCTTCGATTGTGACTCCCCAAGGCGGCTCCCACCCATAGCACAAAAACGGCGGATTATTTTCATCTGTGCCGAACCAACAAGGTTGGCCCAGAGGCGAACTTCTTAGGTCACCGGGTAAGTTCCCTGAGAATATCATTCAAATGTTGATCGTCGGCCTCAGTAAAGTCATCTGCCGATAAGCAGTAGACCCGCTCTACTTGTATAAAAGTTGGATGCCCGGCAATCCTCTGCATCTTATTGTCGTAAAACCATGTTCGCATCTGATACACCTCCACTGGTATGGCGTCTGTGTAAGCTGCGCGCAGCGGCCCAACCCTAAGTTCAGCGGCGTGCGGAAGCCGCAGCATAGCGGAGCGGAAAGCTGTCCGTTGCAGCGCCTAGTTGAGCCGCTGTTAGGTGCTACGACTGTCTCCAGAAATAAGCCATCGCAAATAAGCCACCGCACCGCCTAGGAAGCCACCAATGATTATACCGAGGGGCACAAGCACTAGGAAGGCTGCTCCTATGGTCATTACGTAACTATCCTGTTGCCCTGGTGGGGCAAGACGTGGATTATAGCCTTTAAGCAATAGCCATGCTATGAATCCACCTCCTGCCAATATACCTAAAAGAATGCCGACGGTAACTTTAGCATAGGGGAATTCACGCGGTGGCCCTTTTTCATGCCTCTCGGCATCTTGTATTATCTTTTTGATAATTTCGTCTTCGTTTTCCATGTCCTTTCATCCTGAGATAAATGCCACACTTAACCCTGCGCGCAGCGGCCCGCCGCTAAGCTTAGCGGCGTGTGGAGGCAAAGCGAGCCGCAACCCGTCCGTTGCAGCGTTTTGTTGAGCCGCCGTCTTGTGATATTGCGAACACCAATAGTCCCCTCGTGCTACTATAACTGAGTAGGCTTAAAAGTATCAGACACAAAAGCCACTATATACAATATTATTGCAGCGACAAGCCAACTGGGGATGATAGCCAGAAGAAAGCATAATACGACAGGCCAATGTTTGGCACCTGCAATCCAATGGGTGATATGAAAGAGGCTATACACAGTGGCAAAAGTAAAGAACAAGTCGGAGACTCGACCATTGGTGTCCGGTGGGAGTTGGTCATGCGGGACGCCGTAGGTGTTGACATAGCCCTCTTTGATCTCATCGCTGCTGATGACAGGCAGCCACAGCCGTGCCCCAAGTTGCCTGGCCAGTGTGGTTTTCCCCGCTCCCGCTTGGCCAGTGATGATGATGCACCTGGGTTTTCGGTTCATGTTTCCGAAGTTCTGGCTTCTATTTTACCGCTTGAATGTGGCGCGGGCTATGGGCGGAACGTGCTATAATTTCCCTGATTCAACGCCTGCCATTGGCGGCACGATAACCCAGGCGGGCACCTAAACCGATGCATACTGGGGGCATGATGAATTCAAGAGATACAAAGATAAGCGTCCAAAAGTTTTATCCGCTCCTCGCCATTGGTCTGCTCTCGCTGGCCGTAGCTGCGGCATCGCAGCAGCCACAGGTCGTCAAACCTCCTTTACTAACGGAACTGCCCCGCATGACGATAGTGCATCATGAAGTGCGTCCGAGCCAGACCGATCCGAAAATCCACAAGCCGGATTTTCCCCACGAGGCTTATGTGAACGCTGCGGGCACTGGTAATTTGCTCTTTATCTATCTGCCGGGCACCGGTGGACGAGCCGACAACGTTCTCAAGCTGCTGCAAACCGCAGCCCAGGCAGGCTATCATGCCATCGCCGTGGACTATCGGAGCAGCAGCAGCGCGGATAATGTCTGCGGCAATGATGCCAATTGTTATGGGCCGTTGCGCCAGGCTATGCTGGATGGCCAGCACGAGTCAACGCAGATTGATATGGACTCCAACAACTGCATTCTGAACCGCACCACCAAACTGCTGTCCTGGCTGGATGCCCAATATCCAAACGAACACTGGGGCCAATTTATCACCAACGGCCAAATCAACTGGGATAAAGTCACGGTTTCGGGTCTTTCCCAAGGGGGTGGACACGCCGCGATGCTCGCCCACTTATACAAAGTGCATCGCGTTATCATGTTCTCGTCGGTCGTGGATGGCGTGAACGGCCCGAACTGGCGATCCGCTGCCTGGATTGCGCAAACCCACGCCACGCCCCGTGACAGATTTTACGGATTTGCCGAAGCCAATGACCGTCGCTACTTTGCCCGCATCAAGGTGAATTGGAAGACGCTCGCCTTGCCCGGTGGCTTAACTTCTGTAGATCACATGGCACCGCCTTACAATAACTCACACCGCCTGTTCAGTGCTCGGTCGGGGCGTGATCCCCACGCGCAGGTTGCCAGAGACTCCCTCACGCCACTCGACGCGCAGGGCAACGCGGTGTATGAACCCGTCTGGCGCCATCTGTTAGGGCCTTGATAACCATCAGGGGCATTTAGTTCTATGGAAGGGCAGCTAAAACCAATTACTGAACACATAAGCTCAACACCTGAGTGTCAATTCCAGCCGCTGACAGCGGAAGACGAGCCGCTGATCTGGCGGATGTTGCAGTGCGCCGCGCATGAAACGACTCCCGAAGCGGTGCAACAACCGGTGTTAGCGCGTTACGCTACGGGTTGGGGTCGCGCCGGAGATATGGGAGTGAAAGCCCTGGCCGCGGATGAAGCTATGGGAGCGGCCTGGTTGCGGTTGTGGCATGGACACAACAGAGGCTTTGGCTATGTGGCCGATGCCATTCCCGAATTAGCTATCGCAGTGCTGCCACAATATCAGGGGCGTGGGATTGGCACGGCCTTATTGGAACATTTGCTCTATACCGCACGCGCCGAGTTCAAGGCTGTTTCGCTCAATGTGCGCGCGGATAATCCTGCTGTCCGTCTCTATGAGCGCATGGGCTTTCGGTCTGTGCCTGGCAGTGAGATAATCAATCGCACTGGTGGGCTGTCGTTCAATATGATCTGTCACCTGCGGCGTTAATAGCAGTGAGCATTATCTTCTAACTTTTGTTATCGAACGCTAATCATATGAAACGGAATAGCCAAGTCCATCGGGCCATCAAGATACTGGTCGTTCTCCTTTTACTGTGCTTGCCATTTGGTTATCTGCAAATGATGTTTGGCCCGTATCGTACGGCGGATGTTAATATAACCCTCACTACCAAGAATGATTGCATAAGTTCTATACAATATATGGCTCAACAGATTGCACGCTACCCTCGCGTCCAACGGTTCAAAGTCCATTGGTATGAGCAGTGGAGTGATGGGCCACCTTATCATTTCTTCGTAGAATACAATCGGCGTCAGCATACATTAACTCTTGTTCAATATCTGTTGGATCAAAAACCTCACATTCAGGAACGCTATACAAAATTATCCGATTCCCAAGTAAGCCGGTTATCACAAGGTGGGATCGTTAATGGGCAGCAGTGGGGGCACGAAGTATGGGGCCTTGATTGGAAATACGAGAAGCAGAGAGAATATGCAGAAGAGTAGAACATATACAAGCCAAAAATCGGCTCAACCAAGCGTTGCACTGGAAAGCCCACCGCTCGGCTACAGGCTGTCAGTGAACTGGGTGTTGTAAGATGGCCATTGTTTGCGTCGAAACTTACATCGCTGTGCCAGTGGAGGCGTGCTTCGATCTGGCCCGTGACATTGGCCTGCACTGTGCGACCACAGCGCATACAAAAGAGCGTGCCGTGGCCGGGGTAACCAGTGGGCTTATCAGCTTAGGTGACTCAGTGACCTTTGAAGCGGTGCATTTCGGTATCCGGCAACGGCTGACGGCGAAGGTTGTGGAATTTGAGCCGCCGCATCGCTTTGTGGATGTCATGACCCAAGGGGCTTTCCAGTCGCTCAAGCACATTCACGAATTCTCCCCAACCCCCACCGGCACCCTGATGCGCGACACGCTTGAATGGATAGCTCCCCTTGGCATCTTGGGTATTATCGCCGACAAACTCTTCCTGCAACGACACATGCGAGAGTTTCTGCTTGCTCGTAATGCGAACCTCAAACGCTATGCAGAACAGCAGAGCGAAAAGGCAAAATAGACTTCGTGCATAAGCGTCAGATAGTGTCATTTCGACCGGAGCGAAGGATGAGCGCAGTGGAGCAAGCTTAGTTAAGCAGCCTGCCCAAGATGCCTCGGCTGCGCTCGGCATGACACCAAACTTGATTTATGCAAGAAGTCTGTTTTGTCGTTCTACCTAAGCACTGCCATTGGTTTCCCGCAAACTCTGCACCACGGGACTATTCACCAACATCCAGTCACCACCACTATTCCACGGGCCTTGCACGTCGGCCTCGCCCTGATCGCCTTGTCCGGTAGAATCATTGAAATATTGATTGACGATGTCGGGAGACGGCGGAATCTGGCCAATCGAGAGCGGGTCTTTGCCCATGCTTTCGAGCGCCAGCATGAAGGCTTTCATGTGGGTAATCTCACGCGTCATCAGGAATTGCAGCGCGTCCTTGGTGCCCGCATCGTCACAGAAGTTCAGCAGGTTCTCATAGACGATTTTAGCGCGGGCCTCAGCCGCAATGTTGCTGCGTAAATCCACGTCCAATTCCCCGGTAATCTTCAAATAGTCAGCCGTCCAGGGGTTGCCCATCGAGTTGCAAAGCGCCACTCCGCCGCCACCCGCGATGGCGATTAAGGGATCGGCTTCGGCGGCATCACGGCTGGTTTTCATGGGCTTTAAGTGCATCCGCGCCAGGGTGCCGATGATTTCCAGATGGCTTAGCTCTTCGGTGCCAATATCCATCAGCAAATCTTTGCGGGCCATGTCGTCGCAGTTCAAGCCTTGAATCGAATATTGCATGGCCGCCGCCAATTCGCCGTTGGCCCCGCCAAATTGTTCCAGCAGCATGTTGCCAAAACGGGGGTCGGGTTCGCCAACATTTACGGTGTACATCAGTTTCTTTATGTGGTGATACATAGAGGGGTCTCCTTGCGTGGAACCAGTGTGTTCCACAGTCCACAGAGCAAGCGGGATACCTCTATGCGGCGGTTAATGTGCGCTACCGCACCAAACTCGCAAATTAATGTTGTGGTCTCAATTATGCTCTATAGGGGCTGAGTCACTCTTCAGGGGGAGCATTATGATTACGGGTAAAAGTTTGATCGGCAAGCCAATTATCGGGCAGGAGGATGGTGCCCATGTCGGCAATGTGCATGATTTGATATTCGACCATGATACCGATGAAGTGGTGTCTTTTGTGTTATACAACAAAGACCTATTCGGACTGATTGACGCGGTGATCGTGCCGTGGCGCAATGTCTTGAACATTGGCGAAGCGGTGATTCTGGTGCCCAGCGCGGGGGCCAAAATGAAGCTCAAAGACGACCCGCGCAGCCGTGACCTGAGCAAGCGCGAAACGGCCTTGTCGGGCACCCAGGTCTTATCCACCGATGGCCAAAAGCTGGGCACCCTGGCCGATATGTGTCTGGATGAAAAGACAGGCAAAGTGGTTGGCTACCAGGTCTCTGAGGGCTTTATCTCCGACACCCTGCACGGCAAGAAATTCGTCCCGGCCCCACCCGGACTTGCCATTGGTGACAACGCCGCCATCGCGCCACCCCAGGCCGAGGCTGAGTTGAAGAAGTAGGAGGAGCCGCCTCCCCGCTCGCAGATGCCAATATAAATACAAAATCGGGGCGACCATGCAGTTGCATGGTCGCCCCGATTTTAGCAGAGCCAGCCTGCTGCTGTTCCAGTCGGTGGGAACTGCTCACCGGGCCACGAACGGGCCAGCATGACCAGACACAGTTTTCGCCGCGGCATCCTGTAACTTATCCCACTCCACGGTGACAACATCGCCAGGCCGGAGCGCACCATCGGGCAAGCTTAACGTCACACTATAGGTTTTGGCATTGTAGGCCGCGCTTTCCACTGGCACCACGCTGCCATTGACCGCTACCTTATAATGCCCGGCATCGCCAGCGACTTCGTCCTGCAAAGCGTGGGTGAAGCGCAGGGTCACACTCCCGGTAGCGGCTTGCGCCGTGCCCAGCGAGAGAGCTACCGAGGAGGGTGCGGTGGCATTGCCCTGGGCGCTGTCGGAACCTGCCGCCACAGTGGGCGCGGCGATTGTCACCTGGATGGCAGTGGGTTGCGCGTTACCGGCTCGATCATGCGCCACGGCTGTCAAGTCATAGTCGCCGGGCAGGAGGTTGGCTCCCGCAGGCAGGTTGCCGACTCGTGACCAGGTAAAGGTGCCCTTGGCCAAAGCCATCAAGCGGGTGATTAGCTCGACGCGTGCGCTGACCCAGGCGGTGCCGTTCCAGTAGCGGCGATCACTGCGCCGTTGGATAGTCAGGCCGACGCTGAGCAGGCCACTCCCGCCACGATTGTCGGAGGCTGTGCCAGTAATCGGCCCCAGATGCTTGAGGGTGGCCTTGTCTAACGGGGCGGTAAAGGTGGCCGTGGGCGGCGTGGTATCTACGATGACACTGATCTGGGCACGCGTCACCAGGCCCGCTTGATCATAGGCGCGGGCCAGTAAGTAATAGCGGCCTTCGGTGAGCACGCCCGGCCCAGCCGGAAGCCCAGTGCGCCGCGACCAGGTATTGCCCGCTAAGGTGGTGTTGAGCACCGTCGGCGTGGTCACAAAGGTGGTGCCATTCCAGTAGCGGCGGTCGCTGGCCCGTTGAATCAGTAGTTCCACCCGCGCCACACCGCTGCCGTTCCGATTATCCACAACCTGACCCGCCACTACAGACAGATTTGATACGAAAGTATTATTGGGCAGGGTAAACGTCAGCGTGGGGGCTGTCTTGTCCACCGTAATGGTGATCGAAGTGCTGCCTGCGTTGCCTGCCTTATCGTAAGCTATGGCCTGCAACGTGTAGGTGCCATTGACGAGATTATCGCCAGCGGGTAAGCCAGTGCCGCGCGTCCAGGTCGTGCCATTGAGGGTGGTAGTTAAGGGGAATAGCCCAGCAGCCCAGCCTGAACCAGTCCAATAACCCGCCGGACTCTGAATGAGGAGGTCTACACGGCTGATGCCGCTGGCATCTGTCGCGGTGCCTATCACAGCGGTCAGGCTGCTCACAATGTCACCATTGCGGGGCACGTCAATCGTCACGGTGGGCGCGGTCGTGTCCGGGGTGGGTGTCGGCGTCGGGGTGGGCGCTGGTGTTGGGGTGGGCGTCACATCGTTATCCGTGACAGTGACTGAAGCCACGCCCGCATTCAGGCCGCTGCTGGTGGCCGTGAGGGTGACGGTTTTGTTGCCATCCACCACGCTATTGTCCACCGCGCCCACCGGGAAGGTAACAGAAGCTGCCCCAGCGGGAATCGTGACGGTCGCGGGCACCGTTACCTTGGTAGCATCACTGTTGGCCAGACTCACCACTAAGGGGGCTGAGGTGGAAGTGTTGCGCGTTACCGTGCCCACCGCCGCATTCGCCCCCGCCCCTTCGCTGAAGGTATTGGGCGAGATCGTAAGCGTCAGGGTTGGCCCGTCGTTGTCCACGACCGTGACCTGGGCCGCATCACCAGTAAATCCAGTGCGACCCGCCGTGATGGTCACTACCGTAGGCCCATCCGCTAACGTATTGTCCACCGCGTTAATGGAGAAGGTGGCAAAGGTCGCCCCAACTGGAATCGTAACCGTCGCGGGCACCGTGGCTTTGTTGGTATTACTACTGGCCAGGTTGACCACCTGTGCCGTTGTAGTCGCAGTGTTGCGCGTGACGGTGCCCGTGGCCGCATTCGCGCCCGCGCCTTCGCTAAAAGTGTTGGGGCTGATGCTGAGTTTGAAGGCCGCCGCATCATCATCCAGGATGGTGCCAATGCCGGTGGTGCGGGCAATGGTCGCATTGGTCGCACCAGAGAGCAGCACCGTGAAGGTTTCATTGGCTTCGTTCAAGGTATCGCCCTGCACCGCCACCGTCACGGTTTTAGCAGTCTCGCCCGCCGCGAAAGTCAGGGTGCCGGAGGCAGCGGCATAGTCGGCGGGTGCCGTGGCGGTGCCATCGGCAGTGGCGTATTTGACAGTCACCGTCTGCCCACTGGCGGCGGACAGGCTCACCGTGAAGGTGGCCGGGGTGGTGCCGCTGTCGCCTTCGGGCACACTCACGTCGTTGATGGAGAGGGACGGTGGGCTGTCGTCATTGGTAATGGTGCCCACGCCCTGATTGTCGGCGATAGTGGCATGGGTCGGGTCACTCAGCACCAGGGTGAAGGTCTCATCTGGCTCATTGAGCGTGTCGCCATTGACGATAACGGCTACCGTTTTTGAAGTTTCACCGGGCGCGAAAGTCAGGGTGCCGCTGCGACTCTGGTAATCGCTGCCCGCCGTGGCGGTGCCGTCGGCGGTGGCATAATCAACCGTCACCGTCTGGCCGCTCGCGGCGGACAGGCTCACGGTGAAGACCGCGTTGGTCGGGCCGCTATTGCCTTCGGCCACGGTGACATCATTCACCGCCAGCGACGGTGCGGCATCATCATCGGCAATGGTGCCCACGCCAGTGGCATTATTCAGCACGCCGTTGGCGACATTGGAGAGCGTGACGCTATAAGTCTCATCGCCTTCATTTAACGTGTCGCCGATGATCGGCACGACAATGTTTTTAGTGGTCTCACCGGGATTAAAGGTGAGCGTGCCGCTCCGTGATTGATAATCTACATTGGCGGTCGCAGTGCCGGGGGCAGTCGCATAATCCACCGTCACCGTTTTGCCGCTGGCCGCAGACAGGGTGACAGTAAAGGTGGCGTTGGTCGTGCCTACATTACCTTCAGGCGTGGTCACGTTATTAATGCTGAGGGTCGGCGCGGGATCGTTGTCCACAATGGTCAACGTCGCCGTCGTCTGCGCGCCGGTTATAGCCCCCCCGCCTGGCGTGCCCAGGGTGAAGTTGACCGTCTCATTTGGCTCGTTGAGCGTATCGTCAATCACGTTGACGAGGAAACTCTTGCTGACTTCACCGGGGCCGAAGGTCAGGGTCACGGTATCGCCGCCCGCTGGCGTGCCGGTTGTCACTGCCACGCCCGCAGGCTGGCCGCTCGTGGGCACGCTGTAATCGGTGCCATTGGTGGCCGTGCCGGGCGTGACTACGATAGGCACCGTCACGCTGCCCGCGCTACCGCCGCTGCGCGTGACGGTAATTGTGGTGTTGCCGCCATTGACGTTCTCGGCCACGCTGTAAGCGTTGGCACTGAACTGTATGCTGCCCGGCGTATCCACCGCGAGGTCGTTAGAAAATTCTGAGGTGTTATTGCCTGGATCGGTGGCCGTCGCGGTGATGAACTGGCCGAATGGAACAGTGCCCGGCAGGGCCAGGGAGAAGGCAGCGTTACCACTGCCATTGGTGGTCACAGTTCTGGTAGCGAGGAGAGTCTGGCCCTCACCGTGGCCCGATGGATCCGCGTTGCGGTTGGAGAAGAATTGCACGGTGAAGGCCGTGTTCGCCGTGGAGTTGAGCGTGCCGGTGACGGTCGTGGTGCTACCGGAGGCCACAGCACTCGTCAAGACCGGGAAGTTTTGCAGGTTATTGGGGCCAGTATCCACGTCGCCCGCGTCGTTCGGCGTCACACCATCGTTGCCCAGATCAATGCCGGGGGCGTTCGTGGCATTGCCGCCATTGGAGAAGATTGAGTTGGATAAAATGGCCTCACCGGTACCGGCGGCGATTGTCACGCCGTCCTGTCCATTATTAGCGATGATATTGCCATCGGCTGCCGTGGGGCCGCCAATAACGTTGTTTGAGGTGGCGTTAAAGAATTGCACCCCGTCGCCAGTGTTAGCCACGGGCGTGCTGCCATCCAACCCGACTCCGATGAAGTTGCCCGCAACGGTGTTGCCGGTGGCATTGTTGGACAAGACCACGCCCGCGCCGCTATTGCCAGAGATGACATTACGCGCCCCGCTTGTGTTGCCGCCGATGAGATTGCCTGAAGCAAATTGGATGAATAGACCAATCGCGCTGTTGGGCAATGCCACATTGCCTGTCACATCCGTGCCAATCAAGTTGCCTTGCACTGTGTTGTTGGGGCCAGCGACATCAACGCCCCCAAAATTGTTGCCGGAAATGAGGTTGCCCGCGCCCGGCTGGGTTCCGCCAATGGTGCTGCCGCCAGCGCCAAGATCAATGACAATACCGTCAACCACGTTGCCTAAGTCAAAGGTGCCAGTTATATCGGTGCCGATGTAATTGCCCTGCACGACGTTACCCGTAACGCCCGCACCAGTGATGAACAGGCCCGTTTCGCCGTTACCCGAAATGAGGTTGCGCGCTCCGGCGCTGAGGCCGCCGATGCTGTTATTGGACGAAGTTACATTCACACCGCCCGCGACGTTGCCCAAAGCCGCGGTGCCCGCTGCGTTCAGTCCGACGTAAGTGCCCAGCAGTTGGTTGTTACCGCCGCCGTTTTCAAAGGCCACGCCGAAGTTGCTGTTGCCCGCTACCACCATGCGTTGCGCCGGGTTGAGGCCACCCACGATGTTGTTGGCAATACCGTTAATAAAAATCCCGTCATTCCCGTTGCCCGCGAGCGTGGTGCCGGTGGGGTTCGTGCCAATGTAACAGCCCTCCACGACATTGCCACCCGTGGTGTCGAGCGTGATGGCGTTACCGCTGAAATGGTTGATGACCAGGCCGCGCACTGTGCTGCCGCCACCTGTAAGTCGCAGGCCATCCACACTGCCTCCGGCACTGGTGCCGTTAAGTTCAATGAGCATGGTGGCGTTGCTGCCACCAGATAGCGTATTGGACGTGCTACCCGGCTGGCTGAAGCCGTCAATGATGACGGGTTGAGTAATCACGGGCAGCGCCGAGGCCGGGGTAATAGTCTGCACGCCCCCGCCAGGAATGTTGAAATTGATCGTATCTAATCCCGGCAAGGCATTGCTTTCCTGGATGGCCGCCCGCAGTGTGCATTGGCTGCCCGGTGTGGCGGGGTCTACATCACACGCCCCATCGCCGGGATTGGCATCGGCGGTATCCGCCGTTGAGTTGACGACAAACGCCGTGCCGGTGGTGACGGCCACGTCCTGCGCAAACTCCGAAGTATCGCCGGTCGCGTTGTTGGTGGCCGTCGCGGTAATGAATTGTCCCACCGCCACGCTTAAAGGCAAGGTAAAGGAAAAGTTAGCGTTGCCCGCCGCATCCGTGGTCACGGCACGCGTGTCAAGATAGGTCTGTCCCTCGCCAAAGCCCGACGGATCAGCCACCGGATTAGCGAAGAATTCCAGGGTGAACGTGGTCTTGGCCAACGAGTTCAGGCTTCCCACAACCGTGGTGGTGCTGCCCGCCGTGATAGCCCGCGCGATGACGGGATAGTTTTGGAGGTTATTAGAGCCAGTATCCGCATCGCCAGTGTCATTGGGCGTAACCCCATTATTATCCAAATCAATGCCCAGTCCCCCGTTGGAAAAAATGGAGTTGCCGAGAAACGAGTTGCCAGCGCCGCCGGAACCGGTGGCGGTCGTGATACCGGACGCGGCATTGAAAGCGATGATGTTACCTGCATTCGGCGGGCCGCCGCCGGGCGAGCCGCCGACTACGTTATTATTGCTAAACACAAAGCTGATGCCATTTGCTGTATTACCCAGCGGCGAAGTACCATTGGCCGCCGTGCCGATCAAGTTGCCCTGGAGGATATTATTATTCGCAAAGAAAGAATCAACCCCGATGGCATTGCCCGAAATCAAGTTGCCCGTGCCTGGCCCAATGCCACCGATGATGTTGTTGGAACAGAGATCCAATTCCACACCGTTGCCGGAGTTACCCAGGGCCGCAGTGCCCGCCGCATTGGTGCCAATGTAATTGCCCTGCACAATAGTGTCAGTGGTGTTGTTATTCGACAGCACAAGGCCATTAAAATTATTGCCGGAGATCAGGTTGCCCGCGCCTGGCGTGGGGCCACCGATAATGCTGGCGGGCGCACCTGCCACGAAGACACCACCGAAATTGCCAAGCTTAGCGTTGCCACTGGCGTCGGTGCCAATATAATTGCCTTGCACGGTGTTGCCCGTTGCCGGAGCATCCGCGATTTCAATGCCATACCCGATGTTACCCGCTATGACGTTGCGCACCCCGCTCGTGCTGCCGCCGATCACGTTGTTTGGACTATCCACGATGACCACGCCGTTGCTGCCGTTGCCGATAGCCACAGTGCCAGCCGCATTGGTGCCAATATAATTGCCTTGCACGGTGTTGCCCGACGCGCCGCCCCCGGAGATTTCAATGCCATACCCGCTATTACCCGATATGACGTTGCGGGTTGCACTCGTGCTGCCGCCGATTACGTTATTCGGCCCTAAGACGAGGATCCCGGCAAAATCGCTGTTGGGAATGGCCGCTGTGCCCGCTGAGTTCAAGCCGATGTAATTGTTTTGCACGGTCACGTTGCTGGCGTCGAAATTAATCCAGATACCGTCAAGGTTACCGGAGATGATATTACGAGCGCCCGCCGTGCTGCCGCCGATGAGAGTATTGCTCGCGCCACCGAACACCAGGACGCCGTTGCCGTGGTTGCCCAAGGCCACAGTCCCCGACCCATCGGTGCCAATATAATTGCCTTGCACTTTATTACCCATCGCGTTGCCGCCCGCGATGATAACGCCGCGTTGACCATTGCCAGAGATAAGGTTGCGCACTCCGGTCAGGGTGCCGCCCACGACGTTGTTGGGAGCACCATTGAGGATAGCGCCACTGAGTCCATTCGGGAGCGCTACAGAACCTGAAGCGTCGGTGCCGATGGAATTGCCCTGCACCACGTTGCCCGCCGCCGTGCTATTGACGACTTCCACACCGTAGTTCGTATTGCCGGAAACGAGGTTCCCCGTCCCGAAAAAAAAGTTGCCGCCGATAGCAGCATTGGAAGTACCGTTGACGACAACCCCATCCGCGCCATTGCCCAGGGCAGCGGTGCCATTCTTGTCAGTGCCGATGTAATTGGCCCGCACCACGTTGCCAGTTCCAGCAGCATTCAGGTCAACGCCGTGAAAGCCGTTGCTGGAGATAACGTTACGCGTCGTATAGTCCGAACCAATGAGATTGCCGCCAGAACCACTCCCCACGAACACCCCATCCACCCCGTTGCCAGCAGCGCCCGTGCCATTGGCGTCGGTGCCGATGAAGTTGCCCAAAATGCTGTTACTGCCATTGGTGATCAGCACGATGCCAGTGGATTTAAAGTGATTGATAACCAAACCCTCAATGGTACAGGCACCGGCAGAAATGGTCAAACCATTAACGTTAGCCCCCGCACTGGTGCCATCCAACTGGATTTGCAAGATCGCGTTATCACCGTAAAAGTTGTTATTCTGAGACGCGCCAGGTTGACTGTAACCATTGATGACGACAGGATCAGTAATGCTAGGCAAGGCGGAGGTCAGCGCGATGCTATGCACACCATTACCGGCGATGTTGAAATTAATGGTATCAGCGGAGGGTGAGGTATAACCGCCAACGCGATTCGCCGTGACATCAGCATTGGCATCGGCATTAGCATTAGCCGACTGAATCGCTTCGCGCAGGGTGACCAGGCCATCTACGGCGACCGTATCACCCGCCGAGGTAACAGTAATCGTCGCCGCCTTGACCGCAGCCGGACGGGACAGACCCGCTACCAGGCACAGTGCCAGGAGCCACCCACTGAAACAACGGCTGAACCAACGACTCTGACGACTTTCCGGCTGAATCCGCTTTTTCATAGAGAGACTCCCCTCATTCAATTTGGAATGGCAACATGCAACACGACAACCGCTCTGGCAACGACCGCTCTAAACGCTCTTATCAGATGCTCTTATCATAGGGCACTGGCATGTCTCATCAAGATGGGGCAGAGGCATACGGGAGGTGCGCAGATTATAAGCGAATTTCTCTTTTTGTGTCAAATAGAAGATCGAAGATCGCTAACCAAAGAGCGAAAACTGCCCTCTGCTTAGCCCCTACAATCCTCTATCCTCTATCCCTCCGCGTCGCTCCGCCAATAAAGCCGCTTGGGATAAACTCAGCTACAGGTTAAGTTAAATTCTTGTGAGGGGCACGGCGTTGAGAACAGTAGCCAGAATTGGTTTAGGCATCTTTATTCTGCTCTTGTTAGCGATTCCGGCTTGGCCCCTGATTAATCGCGCCCTGGTGCCTTACCACGTCAACGCCGCTCTCCATATGGCCGCCGTTTCATGCCCATCAAGAAGTTGTCAATTTTCCGCCTGGCGTCCTGAATCTATCACCGCGAAATTGACAGTTAAATAGTTCTCCCTTACAATAACAGCACCTTGCCATTTAGGGCAGCCTCCCCTCTGTTTCGCCCTAAATCAGAGGTCCGTTTACGGGGGTCATTGATGGGTATCCGAGTCCAATCCTGGTTGTCCTTTTTGCCCGCTCTGGTGGGGCTGTTGCTGTGTTTAATGTCATGCACCGGCACGGCTTCGGCGAATGTGCATTGGATCAACGCTGCCGGTGGCAACTGGAGCGACCCGAACAATTGGCAGGATGATAATGGCCAGCATCGTTTGCCCACCAATGATGCGGCGGACATTACGCTGTCCGGCGCTTATACCGTCACGCTGGATGTGGATGACACCTGCCAGTTGTTGCTGGGCGATGGCAGTGGCGGGCAGACTTTGACCATCCCGGCGGGCCGGACGCTGACCGTTAAGAGTAGATTCAGTGCCAATGGCGCCACCGTCAATAATGCGGGCACAATGGTCTTCGATGTTGTTGATTTCCAGGGCTATCTGGTGCTGGACAATGGCGCGACGCTTAACAATCTAACGGGCGGTCTCCTGGATTTTCGGTCTAGCCGGAACATGGAATGGCAGGGCAACGGCGCTCAACCTAAACTGGTCAATGCCGTCGGGGCGACTTTGCGCGTTGATGATCCGATTCCCGGAGGGGCAGGTGGTGCGGGTAATCTGGATATTCTTACTGTTCTCCTGGACAACAGTGGCACGCTGGATGTGGAAGGCACCTCGATGCGCCTGGTGCTGGGCGGCGATTCCCGGTTCACCGGGCAGTTGCGCGATGGCACTGTTATCACGGGCCCCTCGACCTGTATTTGGGCGGGCGGCAATCTCACCGCCACCGGCACCATCACCATCAATGCGGATTGCCATATGACAGGTGGCTGCGTGTTCGGCGGCACCCACACCCTGACCGGGTCTGGCGCTCTTCAATGTCAGGACGACTCCAACCTTAGCGGCGCGGGCATCACCACTACAGCGCGGGGTTTCCACGTTTACTTCACGCACGATCCCGTGACTTTGACATCTCAGACGGCCAGGACTGTGACGCCGCGCGTGGCCAGTAGCACCGTCAATCTCAATGGGCACACGATCAACAACTCCGGGGTGGTCACCATTGTGAGCGGCGAGAGACTGCTGGCAGATAACGGCGCCGTTATCAATAACCTGGCGGGCGGCGTGTTTGGCGCGCAGGGCGGCGGGCTGTTGACCTGGGATGGGCATGGCCGCAATCCGCAATTGAATAACCAAGCGGGCGGCATCCTGCGCCAGGTGGCCAATGTAAACACGGGAGCTGTGTCTTTCACCCTGGAAGATATTGTCTTCACCAATAGCGGTCAAATAGATGCCCAGGGCACCGATACAAGCAACAATATCCTGGTGCTGGATAACGTCAATCACGGGGGTGGCCGGGTGGCGCTCAATGATGGCACGCTCGTGACCGGTCCCGGTGCCTGCCGGTTGGACACCTCCTATGACACCGCGAGCAGTCTGACCCGCACCGCCACTGGCACCATCACCATCAACGGCACCCTCCGCTCCGACACCTACGGCTCGGCTGTTGGCTCCTACGGCACGCTGGCGGGCACGTTCACGATGGAGGGCACCGGCGTTTTCCAGTGGGGCGGCTACCTCATTGGCCCCGGCAAGACCACCTTTGCGCCCGGCTTTCACGTGCAGACGATAGGGGGAACCTTAGCCGGACATACGGTTGTAAACAAGGGGACGGTGACCCCCATACGCAATCTGTTTTTAGCAGGCACCGCCCTCTTCAATAATGCCAGTGGTGGTCTGTTAGATTTCGCCTCGGATGACCCTAACGGCGACGACCTGGATGGGCGCAATGGCAGCGCGGCAGCGCCACCCGTATTGCACAACCTGGCTGGCGGCGTCATCCGCAAATCCGGCGGCACGAATTTTAATACCATACAGGACCTCACTACTATCAACAGCGGCACGATTGAAGCGCGTAGCGGCAATCTCTGGCTCTGTGGCGGAATCTATAACGGCAGTAGAGGCAGTTTTACCCAAGATGGCGGGCAGATGCTTTTGAATGGCGGCAGTCTGGGAGCGAATAGTGCTAATCCTATCATGATCCAGGGTGGCGTGGTGACTGGCTCCGGTTGGTTGTATTCATACCAAAGTGATGTTACTGTCGTTAACAGTGGCGGCGTTATTCGACCGGTGCCACGCGGTGCCATTACCATTCGCGGTAGTTACACGCAGAATGGCAGAGGCCAACTGGATATCGCTTTAGGCGGCACTGCACCCGGCACCGGGTTCAGCCAACTTCTTGTCAGCGGGAAAGCCACGATGGGCGGTACGCTCAACCTGAGTCTGATTAATGGCTTTCGTCCCACGTCGGCCAATCGCTTTCAAGTGATGACCTACAACAATCACAGCGGCACCTTCAATAGCGTGACAGCACCGTTTGTGGCTCAGTATGGTGATACGGGCGTGACGGTAGCCCTGGGGCACGTGACACCTCAGGTGCCAACGCTGACCAGCCTCAGCTCCACCAGTGGCGCGGTGGGTAGCACTGTCGCCATCAACGGCACGAACCTGAGTGGGGCCGCTGTATTCTTTAATGGAGTGCAGGCCGCCGTCAATACCGCGCAATCCACGGCGACGCGCGTGCTCGTCACCGTCCCGGCGGGAGCTACTACCGGGCCAGTGCGCGTGGTGACGCCTAATGGCACTGTTAGTAGCAGCACTCCCTTTACCGTTGTGCTCATTATCAGCGGCACCGTGACCCGTGGCACGGCCACAATACCCGGTGTTTCCAGTACCACCGGCCCGGTGCCCAGGGTTCCGGTGTTCCTGCTGAGTGGCAATGATCCGACCGCGTTGGCGACGGGCGTGGTGGACCCGGTTTTGCTGACCGGCAACCCCGCTCTAGTGCAGCGCACCACCAATGCCGCGGGCCGCTACGTCTTTGTGGTGCAGCCCGGCGTTTACACCATCGTTCCCGCCCTACCCGGTGTGTTCTTTAGCCCGACCTTGAGCACGGAGACCATTGGCGCTTCGTCCGCGCTCAATCAGAACTTCGCCGGTGCTGGCACGGATCTCACGCCGCCGTCGGTGCAACTGAGTAGTGCCAGTGATGCCGGTGCTTTCGGGACCGCAACCGACAGCGGCAGCGGTATTTTGACCGTGGTGGTGACGCTGCAAGGTAAGGGGGGCCTGTACTACGACTGGTCCTCGCTAGGCATGACGCCACAGTTCACTACCCGCGCGGTGTTAGGGAGCTATAGGGTAGTCAACAGCTTTGGCAGCAACGCTCCTTTGCTGAATACGGTGAAGGTGAGCAGCCAGAGTTGGAACCTCACTTTGCCCAACAACCTGCCCAAGGGCGGTTACACCCTGACGGTGCGGGCCATAGACCGAGCCTTCCATGTCAGCGCACCTCTGGTTCAGTCTGTTGTCTTCGGTGTTGCCCTGGATGTCGCGCGCAGTAATGCCACCAACCAAGGCGTGCGCCCATCTACGATCCTGCTCTCGCGTGCTACTGCCTCAGTGGCGACGAGTAGTATCCAGTTACGCTTTACAGGATCACTGGACGCCGAGAGCGCCAGTGATCCGCAACATTATAGTATTTTAGTGAACGGTCGTGAAGTTGAGGTGGAAAGTGCCAGTTATGACACCAAAACCAATAGTGTCACATTAGCTTTAGCACAGAAAATACTACACTCCGGTGATAGAGTTGCGGGAGCCTGGCGCAATTTAAGAGATCTCTCTAACGGCAATATGAATGGCGTTTTTGGGCCGTCCGTGGCACGCTGATTCAGTCCTCTTATGGAGTTCCCATTGTCAGTAGGCCAGAAGGGGTTTACAAAGGAAGCCAAAAAGGAAGCTATAGTGCAGCGGCTTAAGCCTGCCTTCTGCCGGAGACGCTCGTACGGGCTGTGGCCATCTAAGGCTGAGGGTAGGCGATTATAGTTATAGGAGTGCTCCCACTCCGGCAACTTATGGTTGAAGCCTCCGGCATCTTCAAGCACCACTCCTTCAATTAAGTGGTAGAATTCCTCCTCATCAGTAGGATGTGATCGCTCCACTTTGCCAGTGAGACGAGGCTGATGCACACCGCGCCTAAGCCATAATGTTGGCGCAAGTCGAGAATCTTGTTCAGCCACTTAGGATACACTGAATTCTTGGTCGTCGAGGTGAAATTTACGGAAGGGGCGCTGCGTTGCGAACCGTTGCGAGAATCGGCTTAGGCATCATTATTCTGCTCTTGCTGGCGATTCCGGCTTGGCCCTTGATTAATCTTGCCCTGGTGCCTTATCGCGTTAGCGCTGCCCTCCATAATGAAGACCTGCAACAGCGAGTGAGCGACCTCACGGCACTTCAGGCCGATTACCCACAGGAAAACCAGCAAGCTCTGCTGCGTTTAGCCGACGACTCCGACGCGGTCACGCGCAGCCGTGCCGTTTCTTATCTAGTTAACACCAACGCCTCGCCCAGAGTGACCAACGCCTTCCTCCAACATTTGCTCAATGACCCGGCGGGAGAAGTGCGCCTGTGTTGTGCTGTGGCGCTGCTCTCCGATCAGTCGCTGGACGTGCAGCAAGCCTTTATCCAGTCGCTTAAAGATAAAAACGAGCAAGTTGTGCGCGTGGCTATCGCGGCCCTGCGGCGGCGCGGCGGGGCGGCTGTGGTCAAGCCGTTGTTTGGCCTCCTGCACCACGCGTCCTGGAATGTGCGCCTGGACGCTTGCAAGGCCCTCATTGCCCTCAACGTCGCCGACAGCCGGGTGGTGGCCACGGTGGAAACCCTCAGCCACGAGCCAGAGGCGGCGGCCTATGATGCCCAGGTCGCTACGACGGAACAGCGCGAGCATGAATTGGGCCGTGTGCCCGAACTCAACTGGGGCTGGGGCAAAATCAACACGATACTCAAGCAGGCCAAAATGATTGTAGCCACTAATCCCCATCCTAAAAAGACGCCCAAGCCTGCCACAACTGTTCTACGCTTCGGCCCCGCAACACCAACCGCCACGCCCTTGCCACAGGGCGCTCCTGCCACAGACTAAGGGCGGGCACCCGGCTGCGCCTTGACCAAATGATAGGCCAAAGCCTAGGGGCATGTTGTTTTAGAGGAAACCTGAAGAGCACGTTATAATAGAAGCCATGCAGCAGCTTTTCTCTCTAGGGCGACGACTCAGTCCCTGCCGTGCCCCAGTTTTCCTTTTACTGGTTGGCCTTAGTCACAGCGTAGCGCAAACTCCGGTGCAAGCGATGGCTTCGCTTGAGACTGCCAATGTTTTCGCGGATGGCACCTTTGAAGAGTTAGACGCCAACCAGCAGCCGCGCCACTGGAGTCCAATGGACGGCCACACCAGCAGCATCAGTGAGGAAGGGGGCAATCATTTCCTGCGCCTGAAAAACGAGCAAGATGGCACCACCCAGGCCGTCTTCTGCGAGCTGCCTGTTGACGCCACCTGGAAAACATTGGAGCTACGGGTGCGGCTGCGCTTAATGGCCGCGGGAGGTCATAAGCCCATTGCGCGGCTCAACTGTATTTTCGTAAAGGCAGATGGTCAAAAAGTCCGGGTGCAATCCCTCGAACTCCTGCCCACCCTCGCCCGCAGCAAGCCGTGGGATGGCTATAGCGCCAGAATTGCGGTGCCCCGTGGCACGGTCTCGCTGCGCCTGCAACCGGAATTGGTCAACAGCGGCCAGGCGGATTTTGACGACATTCAGGTCTTGCCCAACACGCTGCACTTTGCGGGCATCCCCCTGCGCGATGGCATCATGCAGCAGGACTTCGAGACGCGGGGAGCGCATGGCACCCCGGAGGGCTGGGATTTAAGCGATACGCGCCGCATGAAAATCCTAGATGAAGACGGCAACCATTTCCTGCGCTTGCGTAACGACCAGGCCAAAGATACCCTGGAAGTAGATGCCATCGTGCGCTTAGACCCGACCTGGAAGCGGGTCAAACTGACAGCACGGCTACGTGGCTCGGCCTTGCGCATCGGGCCAGAGCGCACCGATAATGCACGCCTGGCGACCGTCTTTTTAGACGAAGCCCTCAATCGCGTTGGCCCCTGGCCACCAGGATTTGAGCTAATCAAGGACACCGACTGGGTGGATGAAACCGTCGAGATCAACATTCCCGACAATGCCGCTTTTATAATTCTCTCGCCGCAAATGCTGCACACAGTGGGCGAAATTGATTACGACGACATTAAGCTGACTCGTGCTGATCCCCTTGATCCTTTACCGATTCGGCCCGGTCTGCCAGAGGGCCGTTTCGAGCAGCTTAATGCCAATGGTCAACCGTCTGGCTGGCACCTGGAAGACTCCCCGCGCACCATCATCGCAGCCGAAAATGGCAACCATTTTTTGCGCTTAACCAAAGCCGAAGGCCCCGATATTCACATCGAAGGCGCGTTCCAACTTGACCCCCAGTGGAGGCACCTCAAAATTCGCGTGCGAATGCGGGCACATGACCTCAAAAGCACCGGCGGTTGGTCGGCGGCAGAATTGGCGTATGACTTTCTGGACGCTAAAGGCGATAAAATCGGCCCCTGGCCCCCCATGCCATCGCTCACGAAGGATAGTGACTGGAAAACTATCGAGGTTGAAACAACGGTTCCCGCTGGTGCTGTCTCGATCATCCTAAAACCCGAATTGGTCAACATGAGTGGCACCCTCGACTTCGATGACGTGCAGGTTGAAGGTCGTAACTGATCCAAAAGAGATAAAACAGCGTAAGTTAACATTTTGCGTCCTTGTCGCGCAAAATTTGACGACAAATTAAATTTGTCGTAAGCTAACGGGCAGGAGGTATTTATATGCCCGCGACTCGTAGTCCCAATTATCCCCAGATCAGCTTTGCCGATGCCCTTGAGCGCATCCAGCGGATCTACCAGAAGGAGCACACGCACCCCACCAAAGATGATGTCTTAGCCGCTGACTTAGGCTACAAAAGTCTCAATGGTGCATCGGCGGGAGTCGTCTCCGCCCTGCGCAAATACGGCCTACTGGAAGCCACGAAGGAAGGTTCCAGGGTCAGCCGCGATGCCATTGCCATTATGGAATTGCCACCCGGTGAGCCGGAGCGCGCCGAGGCGCTGCGCCGCGCCGCCTTCGCTCCTGTGCTGTTTGCAGAACTGCGCGACAAATATGGCGATAGACTGCCCAGCGACAGTAGTTTGCGCTATCTTTTACTCCAAAAGAAGTTCCACCCGCGCACTGCCGACGAAGTTATCCGCAATTACCGCGACACACTAGAATTTATTGCGCAGGAAACGCCGTTTTTTGCGGAAGAGGACGACGGCGAGCCTGACGGCGAGCCAAAGCAATACAGCTCAGATGCCCCGGCAGAAACGCCAGACGCCCGCTCCGCTGCCGCCTCCCTAACGGAGCAAGCGCAATCGCTGGATGGGAACTGCGCCCTACCCGACACGCCTGACTTGCCACAGCGTCAGACACAGCACCAGTTAGAAACCGCAATTTTCGAGGGCCAGGTACGTCAAACACGTCAAACTGCCGAGACACCCGCCCTGCGGCGGCTAAAATACCCGCTTTCGGAACACAGCGACGCTAATATCGAACTGGTGGGCGACATAACGCAGGAAGACATTGAGGTGTTAATCATGCTTTTGCACGCGCAGAAAATGGTGTTCCCTCGCAGGCAGTCTGCTACTACTCAAGGGGGTTGGAGTACGGGGTGAATTTGAATTTTGAGTGCTGAATTTTGAGGTTTGAATTTTAGGAAACCAGAGGCTCAACGCGTAGTTCTTCTCTGGGCTTCCCCAATTCAAACCTCAAAATTCAGCACTCAAAACTCCATAGGCATTCTGGCGCAGCAGGTGGTCGGCTAAAACTAGAGCCACCATCGCTTCGACAGTGTCCACCGCGTGCGGCCAGTTCTGGCTCGGTAGCAGGAAGAGACTGGATATGACCCTCACCTCCGGCCCGCCGCCCAAAGGGCACCCGGCCACTGCGGAGGCGCGGGAGTACGAACTATCACTGTCAGGGTTTACGCAGCCGCCAGATTTCCACGGTGCCATTATCAAACCCGCGCGCCAGGAAACTCCCGTCAGGAGAAAGAGTATTTTTGGAGACGTGGCTGTTAAAAGGCACTTGAATGGTTAATGCGCCAGAGGTTACGTTCCATAACTTTAAGCCGCTCCTGTCGCACCAGAGATGCTGGCCATCGGGCGCAAAGCCGACGGGCGAAGTGGGCAGGCTGGCCGAGCCAAAAGCCCGCAATTTCTTACCCGTTGCCACTTCCCAGACTTGCACCCGTTTACGATCAACGGTAGAGGCCGCTAACAGCGAGCCATCGGGCGACAAACAGAACGGAGAACGACTGGCTGGCAACGTCTTGCGCCACTGTTTGCCCATGATATCGTAGATGCCAACCACGGGCACTGGTAGGCGTGGCGTCGTTTTTGAACGATATTCATCGGCTACCGCCTCCGGCCTGACAAAACTGCTCACCGCGAGAGTTCCACCATCCGGCGAAAAGGCCAACGAGGGCACACCATAGCTCAGCCCGGCATCCCCGGCTAGTGGCGGCAGAATGCTCATGATCGCGCCAGTGCTTATATCCCACAGTTGCACTTCGCTGTGCCCAATGGAACCTACAGCAATCGCCAGCACACGCCCATCAGGGCTAAAGGTGAGAGTGGTGATCAGAGGTCGTATGAGTTGCCCGTTAGCGAGGGGGTAAAGCGCACTGATAAGTTGCCCTGTCCGCACCTTTGCCACATTGACACTTTGCCTTGGGCGAGACCCCGTGGCAACGGCAGTCCGTGGCATGACCACTCCCGCCACCATTTTTCCATCCTCTGATAAGTGCAGCAACTTAGGTGGGAAATTACACTGTGCTATGGGCTGGCGTGAGTCGGTATCCCACGAAACGACACGGCCATCAGCATCCGCGCTCACGACGGTGTGCCCATCCGGTGCGAAAGCCAGGTCTCTAACCGTGGGATCACTGCCCAGGCGCATCACCAAAGCAGGCGACACCGGCGCTAGAGTCACACCACTTGCTAACACCGGCCCAGGAGCGGGGCGCACCGGAGCGACGGGCTTCATGACTGGTGCTGGCGTCGGGCTGAGAGCCGCGCTTGCGGTGGCGGCGGTGGCTATTGGTAGCGGCTCCGCTGGGGTCGGCATGGCAGGGGGACGCGACGACATTGGAGGTGAGACAGCACGCGGCAGCGGTAGACTTTCGCCGGGCGCAATACGCGAGCGCGTAGTTTCGGCTGCGGTGAGATGGGGCAACGGTTTTTCTGCTCCCTGTCCCGGCAGAGTTGAACTCCCTAAGACCAGCAAACTTAATAACGCCACGGGGATGGGGCCACATTGAAGAATTCGCACAGCCCTATTATGTAACGTCAGGCCAGGGTTTAGCAACTCTTATGAGTGAGGAACAGACCCCCACCCAGCCTCCCCCTTACCAAGGGGGAGGAGGTCACAGGAGCAGCTTGTTCGTAATGCTATTAACGTTGAGCCATTACATATACCTATGGCTGGTGTGGAGAGTCGGCATCAGTGGGGCCAAGCTCCTCCTCCTTATCAAGGGGGAGGCTGGGTGGGGGTCTGTTGGTGTCTGTTCAACTCACTCCCCATAAGCATTCTGGCGCAGGAGGTGGTCGGCCAAAACCAGGGCGACCATCGCTTCGACAGAGGCCACCGCGCGCGGCAGCACCGATTTGTCGTGGCGACCCCGGCCCCGAAAACTCACCTGTTCGCCTGCGGTGGAAATCGTGGTCTGCTCCTGGGCAATGGTGGCCACCGGCTTAAAGGCCACGCGTAACACGATGTTCTCGCCGTTGGAGATGCCGCCCTGGATACCGCCGGAGTTGTTGGAACTGGTGCCTACCCGCCCCGCTTTCATGACAAAGGGATCATTGTGCTGTGAGCCGCGCATGAAGACACTGCTGAAACCAGAACCCACCTCAAAGGCCCGCGCTGCCGGAATGGACATTAGGGCTTTGGCGAAATCTGCCGTCAACTTGTCGAAGACGGGTTCGCCCAGGCCAGCCAGGACGCCGCGCGCGACCACTTCCACTACCCCGCCGATGGAATCCCCGGCTTTGGCGACTTCTTGAATCGCGGCTTTCATCTGCTCAGTGGCTTGCAAATCAGGACAACGTACTTCACTGGCATCCACTGTCGCACGAGTCACCGCAGCGGTGTCCACCTCGCCACGCACATTGCCGACCTGCAACACATAACCCACGATCTCAGTCTGGCACCGCTCTTCTAAGAGCCGTCGCGCCACCGCGCCACCGGCCACGCGGCCCACCGCCTCGCGGTAGGAAGCTCGCCCCCCGCCCCGATAGTCATAGACGCCATATTTCTGGCGATAAGTGAAGTCGGCGTGGCTGGGGCGATAGAGGTCTTTCATTTCATTGTAGTCTTTGGAGCGTTGATCCTCATTATGCACCAACATCGAAATCGGTGTGCCAGTGGTGACGCCCTCGAATATGCCAGAGAGAATCTCGACCTGGTCGGCTTCTTTGCGCGGGGTGCTGCCGGGGGTGGAACCGGGGCGACGACGATCCATGTCGGCCTGAATATACTGCGGAGTGATGGGCACTCCGGGGGGACATCCATCCACCACGCAGCCCACCGCCGCGCCATGCGACTCGCCCCAGGTGCTCAACCGAAATACCGTGCCAAAAACGCTGCCTGCCATAATGCCTTACCTTTCTCCTCTGCTCTCTCTGAGTATTCCAGTTTTTACAAGGTAGCAGTAGGTTTAAGTGGCCTAAGACGGCTGCTCTATGAGTAGATTCAAAAGACGAGTGAGAATTACCATTCTGAACCTCTCACGCGTTGAAGGACTCTATTTTGAGGCAGCACTTCAAGACACTCTATAAAAATCAGTCCCGTCTCATTTCCCGTTCTGGCCTGGTGATCTGATAACACCCGACACGGCAGAAGATAGTATAAGCAGGTAGTATAAAGAGAAGTGCAACGCAAAAAGACTAGGCCGCAACCGAACCTCCACCAATATCTTGTGCTACGGCTGGGGGAACCTAAGCACATCCATGTGTTTGCGTTCAATTGGTTTGCTAAACCTTTGTGCGCTTCTTCCTTCAGCATTTTTTGGCGCTACTGGAATCCCGTTTATGGTTGGTTACTGCTGTATTACGTCTATCGCCCGTTGCGGCGTTATCTGGCACGCCCCGTCGCCTTCTATCTAACCTTCCTGGCTTCGGGTTTTCTCTTGCATGACCTGCCCTTTAGCATGAGTGCTGACTTGTATCGAGGGCATTTGCAAGTTCCAGCCGTCACCATTCTGTTTGCCATCTTCGGCGCGTTTGCCCTCGTTAATGAAAAGCTGGGTATTGATTTGTCCGGGCGGCCCGCCTGGTGGCGCGTTTTGGTGAATCTCTGTTGGCTGGGCACAGGCTACTGGCTGCGCAATGCCCTTGTCACTCTTATAGCGCACTCATAAGATAACCAACGATCAGACCAACGCGCCTTAACCCAGCATAACCAGTGCTTGCAGCCTACCTCAGTTGATTCCTGTCACTCAGTTGGCATGGCTGTGGCTTAGTGTCACTGCTATGGCGTATAATGATAGGTTATAGCCGACAATCCCGCGGCGGCATTGCCGTCTCCGGTCAAATATACTTTCCCCAACATCCCGACGAACGGGCAAGTAGCAGTCACTTACAAAGTTCCCTTATCCGTTGACCGTATGGGGGCCAGCGTTTTTTACACCACTGGGGGCGGGCAGCAGCAAGAAAGCGGTGTGCCATTATTCGACGCCTACCGAGGTGTAATGCCCAACCAGCGCACCTGGCGCTACATAACAGCAACAATATACCCGCCCCAAAATCTTACTACCGCCCTAGAGCCACAGCGATCCACAATAAGTGATAAGGCATCACTCCGCCACTAAACAATACTGGCTTATCCGGGACGAGACAGCGCAACGGTAGGGAACGCAAGCGTGCCACTCTTGCTGGCACACCTATTAATGAGATTCAGCTTTGAGACTGCCGCTGCTATGCCGCCTAAAGCACTTTGTTGTATAATCTCACCAACTCTTAGCAAGAGCGTCTCATATGACAAACCGCTCACTCACGATTACAATTCTCATCGTTGGAGTCCTCAATGCCTGTGCTATACTCGGCGGTTTCTACCTGTTGCACTTAACAGTTGAAAACAAATCTTACCTTCATCTTCCACATCGGTAAGCCAGGATAATGTTGTGCCTTTACCCAATGGCAGATTTGCGGTAGTTCAATCGTATCGCATCAGCGTTTATCGGGTTGATGAGCAGAATCGCATCAGTCGGCTCAATGAGGTAAATACTCTGGAGCAAACGCTTCAGCCTGTAGAAAGGCCAAACTATCACAGGCGATCCTATACCACGCAATAGTGAGTTGCTGGAATGCCGATGGTTACAGCCGACTAACAGCGGCAGAACCAATCGCTGCAACGGACGGGTTCCGGCTCCGCTGCGCTCCTAACTGCCGCTGAGCTGAGCATTGGGCCGCTGCGCCAGATTCCATGAGAGCGTAGCGTTCTCAGGCCGTTGTCGGTCATAGGTTTGGCGTTGTCTCGTCAACGGTGGCGTTGACTCGGTTGGTGTCGGGTGTGCAGCGGGCGCAGTGTGTTTACACTGATACAGATGTTCTGTTTCGGATGCCAACATGTTTCGGCTCCTGTGCAAGCGGGTTGTGGGTGGGACCAGCGGCGGTTTAATCGCCTCAACTGCGCCCCAATCAACATTTACTATGAGGCGTTGCGGTTGGTAAGATAAGGTTGGAAATTTCGTCACTCATTAAAGGAGAACGAAATGAGACGAGACTTTGTTCAGGTTGCTGTACTCGGTGCGATAGGATCGGCACTGTTGTCCGGTTGCGGAGGCGGAGGTCTCAGCGTCCCCCAGCGGCCCAACGGTTGACCCCGCGAAGTTCACGACTAACATCAATAATCAGTTTTTTCCACTTGTGCCCGGCACAACCTTTTTCTACAAAGGCACCAAAGAGGGTGACGTGCTGACTGATGAGTTTGCAGTCACTGCGGCTACCAAAGTGATTCAAGGCGTCACATGCCGCGTTGTGCATGACAGGGTTTTCATCAATGGAGTCTTGGAAGAAGACACCTTCGACTGGTTTGCTCAGGACAACAAAGGCAATCTGTTTTATTTCGGCGAAGACACCAAAGAATTTGATGCCGCTGGCCACGTCACGAGCACCGCAGGCTCGTTTGAAGCCGGTGTGAACGGTGCGCAAGCTGGCATCATCATGGAAGCTGATCCGAAAGTCGGCGACACTTATCGTCAGGAATTTGCGAAGGGGGTCGCGGAAGACCAAGCAACCGTCCTCAACCTGAACAGCACGGCAACCACTCCCGCGGGAACGTTCAGCAATTGTCTCCAGACAAAGGAGTTCACCCACCTTAAGCCAGGCAACGTCGAGGAAAAGCGCTATGCCCGTGGCCTTGGTTAGGTGGCGGGGCATGTCACTCAAGGCGGCAGTGAAAGCCTCGCGCTCCAGCGCATTACTGGCCCTTAGTAGTGAGAGCGGCAGTGAGAGTGACAGGACGGAGCATCCAATAATTTCCTCGACCTGACCGACCTCATGCTGTCCGGTAAAAGATAGGGAGCGTCTCGACTTGAGATGTCACCTGTCTTTTAGGGACAGTGGTAACTTTCAGCAACCTGTGCAAGTTGACTGGATTTTAGGTTGCTGCGGCTTGGTAATCTGATTGGATCCAGTGAGTGACGCAGCAACCGGTGGTGCAAGCGTCCAACCGCGACACAACAGGCGCTGCACCCGACCGCCTACAGCCTCCGCTGCGCTTCGGCTTGCGGCGGCGGGTGAGCTGAGCGTTAGACCGTTGCGCGCGGCGTGGTGGGCTGGCATATTAAAGACATGGACAGAGCGGATTTTCTAGCACGATTAGACGGTAATAGACAAATCAGAGTGAGATTCGGTCTCATGGCGGCTAATTTCCTTTTTGCTAGTGCGCTGCTCGGTATGCCTTTAGCAAGACATTTTGACAGTATGAAGTCGCAAGCCTGGCATGATTGGATTTTCAATATCATTTTCTTTGGGTGCATATTTTCTTATGCACCTATGGTGGGATATGTAATTGATAGGAAGATAAAAGCGTTAGATTTAGCTGTCGTATGTACGTTTTGTGGCAAGGCACTCGATGATAAAGATAGCGCACGGTTGATCCGGCAAACGGGTCAATGTAAAAATTGCAAAAACCAGATTATCAAAACGTCATAACACCGGCCCAACCAAACGCTGCAACGGACGGGTTCCGGCTCCGCTGCGCTGTGCCTCCACCCGCCGCGGAGCTTAACGTTGGGCCGCTTGCGCGCAGTGTTAGGGCAGGTGAAACATGAAATACGAACAACTCGAACGTGGATGGAGCGCGTTCAAGAAAAACAAGCGTAGATCTGGTCGTTGGTGGGTCAAACGATGGACGAACCGTTTGCGGCGGCGTGAAGCCAAGCGCAAACTCGATGAAGAACCCCGTCGCTTCACTAAAGGCTACGGGTGGTAGCAACGAACAAGCGGCTCAACCAGGCAGTGCAATGGACGCTTTTCGGTTTCGGGCCTCAGCCCACGGGCGCGGCGGAATTTAGCGTTGCGGAAGACGACGGCTTATGGATGAATCGGCAGCGGACGACCACTTCGCGGATGACGAGGATGACCCACGCATCTCCCGACCGCCATCATTGGCGGATGTCATCCCGCCGGTGCGCTGGCCCCTGGCGCTCCTGGCTGGGGTGTTCTGCGCAGTGGCAGCAAGTTGGCAGTGGGTGTCGGTGGGGCCGTCACGCCTGGTGGTCATCGCCGCTGTGGTCTTGCTGGTGTGGCTGGCTTTTGCGTCGCGGGGTTCGTGTGGGGCCGGTGCCACCATACCGAACCAGACACTGGATCCGGCCCCGGCCCTGACCTCGCCCCCAAATAGGGCTGTTGAGATGTGTTGCTCACCGCTGCGACCCCGGAGGTGAGCTTAGTCGTTGTGCCGCTGTGCGCTGCCACGCATTACCTGCTGCCAGACGCGCTGCCGGGGAGAATGGCCGGGATGGTTTCAGGGGGCTTTAGTTAAGTCATAGACGAAGATGCCATAGCCGACACCGGCTTGATCGGCGGTATGGGCCATCTGAAAAGCCATCCATTTGCCATCGTCGCTCACCACCGGGTTGGAGGCTTTGTAACCGGGAGAATCGCTGAAATAGGTGAGCCGTAGCGCCTGGCCGCTGCCATCCAGCTTGAGCTTCCAGAGATCAACCGCGCCGGGGCCTTTATGGTTCTGGCGGTCGCACTCTTCGAGAGTATATTGACCGTCGGGGAAGATGCCCTCTGGCTCGTTGTATTCATTCGGGGCTTTGGAATAGTTAACGACCTGACCAGTTTCCAGGTTGAGGCCCATGACTTCGGTGCCCTGGTAGCCATAAGCCGAGAAGGTTAATTCGGTTTCCCCTGTGGGGCGAAAGTTCTGCGTCTCCAGGCTACAGCGAAATGGCAGGGTCTTGTTATCTAAGATCAACTTCTTATGGGCTAAATGAGGGACGCCGTTCTCATACTCAATATCCGCCAGCCACATCTGCGACTGATCGTTAGCCAGGCGTTCGGGATACTGGCCATGCCCGATTGTCCACGCGATGCGCAGTTTCGTGCGTGACACCGCCGGACCTTCGGAGCATTTTTCGCCCAGGCGCACGGGCGGCTTGGTGAGAGACTTATCCAGAATCCACAGTTCGGCATCGTTCCAGCGACTGCGACCCGCATGAGCCGGATCAAAGGTGGGGGCACCCGATAACAGAATGTCATCGTTGGAGAGATAGAGGGCACGCGAATAGCCCGCATGATAGTAATGATGCGTCACCGGGCGAATGATCCCGGTTGCTACTTCCACTTCAAAGACATCCCCATACGTCTTTTCAATAAAGAGAATCCGCTTGCCATCGTGTGACCAGTCGGCCCGCTCGCCAAAGTAAGTCAAGCGCCGGATGTGTGGTGGCAGGTGGGTGGCGGGGTCTTGACCAATCTTATTATTATCCTGAGCGTGGCACTGGATCATCGCCACTAAGCTGAAAGCTATAACCCAGTAAGCGAGGCTCAAGAACCTTTGGCAGCGGCGGGCCGCGGAATTCCCCGGCCCGTTACGACTAAACGAATCAGAGAACATTGTTATCCCCTCATCTAATCCTCAATGTGTTTGGCATCGGTAAGGCATCACTCACCACAAAGGTGTTAGCACCAAAAAGCATCAGGCACTGGGCATGATCTCGAAGCAACACTGCGGCGCACCCTGATGGTTACAACGCTGTTGCACCGACAGACCGACAATCTCCGCCACAAAGGTTTCGGCCAGGAGGCACACTGCCGGGTGCTCGGCGGTCACGGCGGCCAGGGGACAGCTATCGCCGCGAATGAAGAAGTGCCCATCGTGCATCTCGACCGTCGCCAGACCGCCCAGTTCGCCCAATGCCTGGACACCGGCTTGCAATCGCGCGTCCAGGCTTGGCTCCAGGTTCGGTTGATCCATAGGTGCTGCGTGCGCTGTGCCAAGATGAGCCGGGCCAAGACTGTACGGTTCAGCCAAGCGTGCGCCCACTTCGCGCAAGATGCTTTCCTGCTCCCCTGGCGGCAGGCGGTGCTGAAGCACCACCAGCACCTGGTTGAGCAAGGCCCCATAAGCCTTCGGGAATAATTGCTCCGCTTCAGGCGTCAGGCTATAGGAGTAGTGCGGCTTACGCAACCCGCGTCGCATCCCGCTCTGTTGCACCAGACCATCGCGTTCGAGGCTGGTCAGATGAGAGCGCACCGCATTATCGGTGAGGTGGAGCGCCGCGGCCAGATCATTGACGGTGCAGTTGGCGTGGCGCAGCATCGCCACAATTTGGCCTCGTGTACTGGATAAGAATCGCTTGCTCCATTCAGTTGATTTCATAATCATCACTCGTTGTCATGGAATCTGTTCGGTAGTTACGGCTGTGCAAATTATACGCCTAATAAGTATATAAAGTAATTGACTTATTTGACTTATGGCCTTGTTTTTGCATATAATATTGGCACACAGGACACGTTGGTGGTAGCGCTCGCCTCTCCATTAAGGTCGCAGCCAGTGCGTTCTAAATACTTTTGGCAGGAGATGAACGATGAAAAAGTCACACACGATGTTACGAGCAGTTAGCGTTGGTCTGGTGGGGGCGTTGAGCCTCGGCACCGGACAGGCCGCACCCAAGACAGCAGGGAAGGCGGCTCCGATGGCCGGGATGCAGTGTCATAGTCGTTATGGGGGGCCATGCTATCCTGGTGCGCCCGCCCTGGCAGTGACCTCGGCCTTAGTCGCGGCGGGCGGCGGGGCAGGACACTATTCCACTGCCAAGGCGCTGACTTCGATGGTCGGCCCCAAACTGGTGCAGGCGGAAGTTGCCAAGTTGACGGGGCAGTATGGCAAAGACAAGGTGGGGTCATGGTTAAAGGTTGGTGACTTCGCCGTGGATGATGCCTTGACGATTGCGACCAAGGCAGGCGTTAAGCTGCCCGCCCCCGCCCCAACGCTGAAGGGGAAGGCCCTTGCCAGTGCCCTCGTGCAGGCGGGCGTGGGTAAGGATAAGGCTTTTTACATTGAGCTACTGTTGGACAAGGCGGTCTCGCACAAAGTCCATGACCAGGTGATGGATGATATTGATAAGAAGTATGGCGGCACGACTGACGCGCAGTATCATCGCATCAGCAACCAGGCTTTCGTTGACCTGGCTCATGCTCTGGGCGCTAAGAACGTCAAACTATCCAGCTTTCATTAGTAGCATGGTGGCCATGCAAGGTTAATTCAGCCAGCCGGGGGAGCAACTATGTCACATCTTTCGTGGGTCGAGTTGCACGGAGCCATCACGCATCTGCCGGTGGCCTGCCTGCTCCTGGTGCCAGTCTTTGAAATCGGCGCGGCCTTGCTGCACAAACCGGAGTGGCGCGTGGTGAGTTTCTGGCTGCTGGTCGTGGCCGTCGTGCTGGCGGTGCCCGCCCTGGCCACGGGCTGGATTACCGGTAATGACTTGCACTTCGCGGGCGACACCGGCGCGTCGCCCGCGATTTTCGTGCAGCATCGCCTGGCCGCTTTCAGCGCGTCCGGCCTGGCTATAGTGGCCCTCGCGTGGCGAGTGCGGCACCACGATCAACTCACTGATGGGGCGCGCATCGCGTGTGTCTGCCTCTCTCTCGCTGCCGCCGGGGTCGTCGGCTATACGGGCTACCTCGGTGGCCGTATGGTCTTCGGCGGCAGCGATCAGCCCACACCGGTTGCCTCGGTTGCAGCAGGCAAGGGCAAGACGGGTAGCCCCACGGCTAAGTTGTCGGCGCAGGAAGCCAAGCTGGTCGCAGCCGGAGGCGCGGCGTATAAGAACTACCGCTGCCAGTCGTGCCACATGCTGGCTGGAGTTGGCGCGAAGGTCGGGCCGGATTTAACCCATGAGGCGCAACGCCATCCCGATGCTGACTGGCAGCTAAAGCATCTACAAGACCCCCAAAAAATGGTGCCCAACTCGGCCATGCCCAGCCAGGCCGACCTGCCGTCCCCCACCCTGCACGCCTTGGCCGCCTACCTTGCCAGTCGCCAGTAATGTGGGCCTTAATGGTGGTGGCATTGCAACGGCCCAGCCAAAGGACTAATGCAGCCAGAGTAAGGGGTGCAGTCGCTATACGAAGCACTCAGGTGCTTAGCTGTTGACGTTCAAGTGCTGGCTTGGAGCAAAATTCGAGCGTATATAAGCCTGATATGAATACACAAATCTATGGATTCGTCGGCATTGCCCTCGGTTTACTGGTTTCTGTCATTGGAGTTTCTATGGTCTTCGCTCACCCCAGCGAACAGGGAGTGTTCGGGCTTATCTTGCTGCTCAGTGGCGCACTAGTCTTCGGCAGCGGATTGATTGCGGCAGCCATCGGTGCCAGGAAGTGAGCCTTCCCCAGAGTGAGGTCAGGCGCTATACCGCACAGTAGCAAGCTCCAGCAGTAGAACACTACGGGACTTTAGTTCAAGAATTAACGCGGCCACTTGAGGCACGCGACCGCAAAGCATGACAGGTCACGACTTTGGCCCCAACCTTAGGGACAGTGATTGGCTACGGACGGGATAACCTGGGTCGTGAATTTCGTCAGGCTCGCCTCATCTAAGTCTGAAACAGCCCAATAGGTCAGATCGCCCAGTGTCATGTAGCAAACGTGGTAGCCGCGCCGGGTCAGGGTCTGTGGCGCGGCCCCCACACTGCCACCTGTAGCAGCCGCCGTTTCGCGGACGGCGGGGCAGATGAAGACGTTGATAACGTGTTGCTGTTGCTGATAGACCAGAGCCGCAACCGGCTTATTATCCACATAATCGAGCCTTCCCCCGACCAAGGTAGCACCCGCGGGCGACGGTTTCGGCACGGCAGCGGCGAAGGTCAGCTTACCCTTAAACCAGGTTTGGACCGTATGCTGGTCGGCAGAGGTCAGGTCGGTGAGATGGTCGGCCAACAGAGAACGCACATGGCCCGCCACCACTTCCTGGGCCACCCGCGCTTCGGCGGCATCTAATCTGGGGCCGCGCCGCAGGCTCACACTCCACATCGTCAGGCAAACTATGACCATCGCCAAGCCGCCCCACCACCAGACCAGCGCTTGAGGCAAGCGCACCCGGACGGCACCAGGGGCCGGAGCGGATGAAGTTGGGGCCAGCGTGGTGGTTGCAGGTCGCTCTGGCGTGAGTTTCTCCGGTTCGGGTGTCCCCGGCAGGCCGTGTTCCAGAGTGGCTTGCAGGCGGAGCTGCAAACCGGGGGGTGCGCGATGATACAGGGCACGAGCGTGCAACGCGGTTTGGAGACGTTGCAAATCCTCGCACGCCTGGGCGCACGCGGAGCAGTCGCGCAGGTGGTGCTCAACCTCAATGGTGCTCACGGTATCGAGTTCACCATCTACATAACTCTGAATAAGGGTTTGCATCTCGTCACAACTCAACTGGAAACTCCTTATCCCAACAACTGTCATCCCAACGGCTTTTCAGGTAGGGCTGCAAGCGTTTGCGGGCGCGGGCTAAACGCGACATCACCGTGCCAATCGGCACTTCGGCAATGTGGGCGATTTCCTTATAGCTTAACCCTTCCAGGTCGCGCAGCACGACAACCTCGCGGAATTCAACGGGCAAGCCTTCCAGCGCCTCACGCAGCCGCTCGACATCGAATTTCTGCATCAGCATTGTTTCGGGACTGGGGGTATCGCTTGCCATGTTGTCGCACGCTTCATCCCACGGCGTCATCAATTCCTGTTCACGATGCTGCCGCAGCCAGGTATAACAACTATGCCGCACAATCGCTAGCAGCCAGGCGCGACTATCCCCACCACGAAAGCCGCCCAGAAACCGGAACGCGCGCAAGCACGCCTCCTGCACCACGTCTTCGGCATCTTGCTCGTTGCGCGTGAGCCAGCGTGCCAGGTTATACGCGGCGTCCAGGTGCGGGAGGATATGTTGCTCGAATAACTGGTGTTGCTCCGCCAAGCTGTGATCGTCGTGAGCGTCCTGCAAGCGCGTGCTCCCTCACTATGATTCTACCCGCAATGGTTCTGCCCGGATAACTGGCTGCTCCCGCAACAGTAGACCTACGCCGTCCGAGTTTTATTCCCCAGGCGCGGCGGGGACGAGGCGACAAAAAATAAATTTGAAAGAATTTTCAGGCGCGGGAATAAAAGCCTGGCCGCCTGAGTCTTACACCACAAAGAGGAACTTTAACTCCTTAGTCGTGGATGCAGAACTTTCAGGAGGCTCTCTGCCATGAATAGCAAGATGCTACAGGATAAGACGTTACGCACCAGGCCCAGCCATTATAAGCACAGTCGTTATCAGCCCACTTTCCGCAGGCACCACCGTTGCGGTAAGCACCGACCACATGGAGCATTGGGTATTGCCGCCATCGGGACTTTGATCGCCGTGTCGGGTTGCGGCGGTGGCAGCAATCTCAACCCGGAGGTGCCCGGCGTGTCGTCGCATGGGACCGCCAACCTGTTATACCCGACTCCGGGGCCGGGGCCGACGGCGAACTTACCCGCTTTTAAAGTAACCACCCTCGTCTCGGATACGGCAGTAGCGGGCGCTCAACGCGACCCGCATTTAATCAATGGCTGGGGCATTGCCTTTAGCTCGTTTTCCACCATCTGGGTGTCGGCTAATGGGACGGGCACCACCACTGTCTATGATGGCACTGGCAAAACCGTGCTGCCCGCCATCAAAATCCCGGCTCCCCCCGGACAAACTGGCCCCTCTGCTCCCACCGGCCAGATTTTCAATCCCTCCACCAGTTTCAAGAATGATAAGTTCATCCTGTCTACTGAGGACGGCACCATTGCTGGCTGGCAGGGCGGCACCGTCGCTACCATGCGGGTCAATGAATCATCCTCCGGCGCTGTCTATAAGGGCTTGGCGGCGGCTAACGATGTGGGCCGGAACTTGTTATATGCCACCGATTTTCACGGTGGCAAAATAGATGTCTTCGACAGCAACTATAACCCTGTCACCCTTGGGGGCTTCAAAGATGCGAGTCTGCCGCTTGGTTTTGCACCCTTCAATATCACCAACTTCGGCAAGAACCTGATTGTCACCTATGCCAAACAGGATGCGGACAAGCATGATGATGTTAAAGGTGCCGGGAATGGCTTTGTGGATGTCTTCTCGACGGGGGGCCATTTGCTACAACGTCTGGTGGCGCATGGTGCGCTTAACTCGCCGTGGGGCGTCGCGCTGGCACCGGATACTTTCGGGGCGTTGAGCCATCGCCTTTTGATCGGGAACTTCGGCGACGGCTGGGTGAATGTGTTCAACGCCTCGAACGGGGCTTCCCTTGGCTCACTCAAAGACAAGACAGGCCATGTCATTGTGCTGGATGGATTGTGGGGCTTATCGTTTGGCAATGGCACCGCTGCCGGGAAGACCAATCAACTCTTCTTTAGCGCCGGGCCAAATGATGAGAAGCATGGTCGTTTTGGCCGCCTGGATATGGCCCCCTAAGATTGCCTGATAATCCGGGGCTAACCACCGCCAACAAAATAAAGGAATAACCAAATGAAGCGGCAGATCACATGCCTGGCTTATGGTGTAGTACTGCTAATTTGCGGGCTTCGCTGCGACATCACTGTGGCGAAACCCGCTGCCCCGGCCACGCAACACGTCGTAACCCCGACTCATAAAGCCAGTGGGGCAGCATCAGCCAGTGGCGGCGCATCAGCCAAAGCCGAAGCGACCTATGACTGTTGCATCAAACGCGCCTGCACCTATTGTAAAAACAACTCCGGCCCGGCGGGGAGTGCTCCAGCCGGACAGTGCCGCTGCTTTGCGGGTATTACCTCTGGCAAGGCGGTCTGTGCCGAGTGTCATGGCGCTTGGGAAGTCGGGCAAGGTAGTGTGCCGGGCAAGAGCAAAAAAGATGTGCGCAAGCTAAAAATGCTCAAGCCTTAAACGTCACATCTCCAACGACCAAGCTATTTATAACGCATAAGATGCCATGCTACCGAGCAGCGGTAGGGCGTGCCATCTGTCGCGCCTCAACGCGCTGTGTATGACGCATGATGACTAACAAATGAAGGAAAACGAAACGCCTATGGTTTTCAATGCTTCCGCTGCGAGGCACCCGATCCCCTGTCCCAACTTTGGACTAATAATAAATTCATTCAGAGCAGCTTTACGACGGTTCCCATCCAGTGGTGCCACCTTGGTATTTGGGGTCTTAACGGTGGTATGGCTGGCGGCCATGACACCGTGCCAGGCATTGCCCGAATTTTCGCGCCAGTATGGAGTCGGTTGCCAGACCTGCCACTCCATTGCGCCACGCCTCAACCCAGTGGGCTTAGCCTTTCAAGCGAATCATTTTAACTGGACGGGCGAGGGTGCGCCGCATCAGAAAAGCTGGCGCGATGCCTTACCAGTCTCCAACCTGGATACGGTGAGTGTAGAGCACAGTGCGACTGAGCACCATACGGCTACCAATCTCGACGAAGTCACGTTCTATCTGGCACGAGGTTTTCGCCTGGGCAATGGCCGTCCGGCGGGGTTCTTCGCGGAGACGCTGGCCTATTCGACGCAGGCGGATGGGCGTAGCGGTGATCTCGGCAACGCTTTTGTCGCCTTGCCCTTAGCGGGTCGCTCTGGCCAACTCGCGGTGGTGGCAGGCCAATTCACGCCGCTGCGCTATCAATATGATCCGGTGAACTCGCTTACCGATACCTTACCGCTTTCGTTGGCGGATGACTTCAATGGTTTCACGTTTACCGATCCGGTGCCAGGGGTGCGCCTGGACTGGTTTGATGGACGTGGCAAAGGCACGGCAGATGGCAATTACCTGACAGTCGGCGTGCCCTTTGAAGGCCACCTTGCCCTTAACAACGATGCGTCCGTCCACCGGCAGCATGGTGTCTTTGCCCATGCCTTTCACCGCCGCGGGTATGCCACGGTGGGAGCCTTCGGCTTCACGCACGCCGGGCAGCACCTGGAAGGTTTGCTGGGCACCCACGAGTTGCGCGATAACCTCTATGTGTTGGGCGTGGCCGCGCGTGGTCAAGATGATAGTGGCAGCACGCAGCGTCTTTCAGGGGAGGTGGAATATGTCTTCAGCCCGCGCCTGGCACTAACAGGCCGCTTAGAGGCACGCCAGGATGCGGCGCGGGGGCCAGAGCAAGGCCATGCCGCCGTTGCTGCCATGACTTATTACCCATTCAAGAGGGCCATTTGGCGCGTAACGGCGGAGACCCGCCAGCGGGCCGGAGATCGCGCTTTAACCCTCTTTGTGCGAGCGCAATTTTAGCGATTCAGCGATTACACTTATGCGATGAGGGCAAAGGGATATTATGAGGATCATGCTGACGTTGGATGCTGGCCTATAAATTTCGCTTTATTTGGTGCGACGTGTTAAGCTAAAGGAACAGCCCTGGATGATCCTGGGAATGTCAAACTTTTATGTCGAGGGACTTTCCTATGTCTTTACCACCTTGCCCGCGTGGACTCCGTCATAAGGCACAAGCCACGCCTTACGCGCTCGCCAAATCCGGTTTTACCCTGATTGAGCTTTTGGTCGTCATCGCTATTTTGTCAATCCTGGCGGCGCTGCTGTTTCCGGTTTTCGCCACGGCCCGTGAAAAAAGCCGCCAGGCGGTGTGCCAGAGCAACTTGAAACAGGTGATGGGCGCGGTCTTGATGTATGCCAGTGACAACGACGAGAAAATGCCCTTAGCCATCAGTGGCGACGCGCAAGTTGGCCCGGCCACGGCCCGCGCTGCTGGCATCGCCGAATTTGGCATCCACACCGAAGTGATGCCCTACCTGAAGAGCAGCCAGGTTTTGCGGTGTCCCGACGATAACGGCTTTGTGCCCGGCGGTAGCCCGACCTGTGGTGGCCAACCCTGCGCCGGTGATAACCTGGCCGATGCCTATGGCATGTCCTATGAGGTCATCAAAGAAAACTTCTCGCAGCTCCCAAGCACTTCGCCTGCGCCCAGCAATCCGCGTCAATACACGGTGGTCAAAAATCCCAATGGGCTGTTGGGACAACCGGGTGGCCCCTTTACCCACAACCCACCTTTCCCCCTGCCAATGGCTTTCTTCCAGCGGCCCGCCGACACCTGCGTCATGCACTGTTATGTCGGCCCCTGGGAAACCCCTTTCGCGCCGGGCACGGCCAACCTTTTACATCCAGCCGGTGTCACCGGGGCCTTTCTGGACGGCCATGTGAAATGGATTAAGAATCAGACGGAATACGACAGTTATTGTGAAGGGCCAACCTACTCTCCAGTCCGCAACGCCGATCAACCTCACTACAACCCCGATGGCGATGGTTCCTGTGGGGCCGAACGCAATAGCCGCGAGTAACCCTTCAACCTGCTGCGCGGTGCGCTTTAGCTTGCTCGTAAATTAGCTTGCCCGTTGGTCATCACTCAGGAAATGACAGGCGGGAGCGCAATCGAGAAATCTGGCTACTGAGTCCTCTAAACCCTAGGCAAGACTCCTCGACTGCGCTTGACTCCATTCGGCATCATACACCGATCCATGCCTAAGAACTTGGGTTATTTCAGCGTTTTCAAATAGGCGTAGAGCGCCGCACTATCCGCCGCTTTCATGTGATAGACCGGCATGGGACGCTTGACCTTGCCGCCGTCTTCGGTGACTCCGGTATCCATCACCCGCGCCCACGTTTGCGGATTGTATTGTTTAAGCGAACCGCTGGCGTGCAGACTGGGCGCAAACTTGGGCTTTCCCTTGAGGTCGGCGCCATGACAGGTGTTGCAACGTTTCTGCTGCACCAGTTGCTTACCTTTGGCAATCATAGCGGGACTGGCAGCAGCCGGGGCATGGGACGCTTTGGCCGGGGCTTTGGTAAAACCGAGTTGGTAAGTCGCTACCAGGCTGCATCCAGCCAGAGCCGCACTGGTGCAGAGCATACGAGAAGACTTCATCGTTTGAACTCCTTTAAGATTAAACGCCGGTTTGTGCAACGCCTTGAATTATAATGTATGGTAGGCAGCAGCGCGACTTCCTGACTGCAATTGCACCCCTATTGCACTTGCCCCTCTATTGCACATGGGCTTCTATAATGACCGTTAAAAGATTGCGGCCATCAATGCCACCGACTTGGCCCTTGACTTCTTGTAACGTCCACTCCACGATGCGGTCACAGCACGGCACTGGCACCTGACGCACCGCCGCGCCGATGGCTTCCTTGAGGTCGCCCTGGCGCGAGGTGCCCGCATAGCGACGCGGTTTGATGGGTGCCACTTCCGCCTGAGACCACTGCGCGGGTAGTTGCCTGGCATTCCTGAACATCATCAAGAGTGCGCCGATGCCGGTTAAGCCGGTTAGTCTGAGAAAGCTGCGTCGGTTGCCTTGTGGTTCCATTTCGTTATCTCCCTGTCTGATGAACGGATGTTAATGGGATACAGTGTATAAAGATTCCATCATGGATAGGACAGGGCCGGAACAATTATAATGACAATGCCGTCGAATGCGCAGCCGCGACGTTTCGACCAAGCTAACCTGTGCTCAGTCGAACCTGCGCCCAGTCGAAAAGTCGAAAAGGAGATTCAAGATGCGCGCCCTATACACCAGAAGAAATATCCTGCGTGGCCTGGTTACCGCCGCAATTGCGGCCCTGCTGATTCGGGGGCCGTTGAATGCACCGCTCTACGCCGCTGCTGGCCCCGACCCCGGTTCTGGCTCGGTCGCCAAGGGGCCCGCTGCGCCCACTGACCTCAAGGCGCACTGGGCCGGCACCGATCCCAATGGGCGGGCTGTCGGAGTAGTGCTGACCTGGAATGCGGTGCCGGGTGCGACCAGTTATAACGTTTATAGCGGCTCGCAGGTCGTGCCCCAACCGTTGGGCGAAACCTTCTTACTCCAGCGCGGCGTGAAGGACACCTTCTTCATTGATGGCGCGGCTCGCGTCGGGATAGATACGATTCCCTTCTATCAGGTGACAGCCGTCAACGCGGCAGGCGAAAGCCCTAAATCGAACAAGGCGCAGCCCTCGGCCCCGGCGGTCGAACTGCCGGTGGTCATTCAGGGCACGGTGGTGCCAAGCAATGGCAAGACGATCCTGGTTAAGACGCCCGATCATGGCCTGGACTGCCCGCCCAACACGCCCTGCCCGGCAATCGCTATCGTGGGTGTGACCTATGCAGTGGACTTATCGCGGGCGCTATACGAAGCTCCCGATGGCACCCCGGTCGCAACACCGAAGTTAACCAAAGGCCAGGCGGTGGTCGTGGTCGGCCACAAAGACCCCAGCCTGATGAGCGGCACGCGCCACCCGCTGCTGCTGGCCCAGGTAGTGGAACTCGTGGTAGTCAGTCCTGGTGTCAGCCCCGGCACTACACTGCCGCCGACTACAATGCCTAACCATTAGGCATTGTTTGATAAATGTCCAGATTCAGGAAATCATGTTGCAAAAGGAAATAAGTTGGGGATGCTAAGTCAGTCTGCACAGCGTTGGATCGTTCTCCTAGGATTAGCTCTCTTAGCATTCCTGGCTGCCGTTTTCTTACCCGGTTGCAGTGGCGGCAGTAGCGGCAACAATCCCACTCCGCGCTCCGTCAACAATCCTTTCGCGGGTAGTTACACCGGCCTGCTGCAACTGGGGGCGGGTCAGGCAGGCACGGTGGCGCTGAATGTGCCGAAGCTTGGTGCCGCCACGGGCACCCTGGTCATCAACGCTGCCCCGTCTCCTGTCGCCTCGTCTGCTGTCGCCGCGACCTCAGCCGCCACGTCCCAGGCCACACCCTCCAGCCCAACGCCGCTCCCCGTCCTGGCCGCAGGCAGCCGAGCGTCGCTCACGGGGTATGTGGACACCATCAGCGGAGCGTTCTCCCTCAATGGCAAACTGGCGGAAGCTGGCACGGTTCTACCCGTCACTATCAGCGGCACGGTGCCCGTCGGGAGCGGGCAAAACAGCACAATCGTCGCTAAAATCGGCAGCAGCACTTTTACCGGTATTATCTCCGCGCCAGGCGGAGGCGGTGCGACGCCCACCCCGCCCGCCCCGACCCCAACGCCCTCCGGTGGGCCACCCAGTGGCACCTTCAGCGGCACCCTGTCCGAGCCGTCTGCCGATCTCAATCTAGCGACGACCGCACCGCTGGAAGCCACTGCCAAAGCGGTCGGGCGTTTATCGGACGAGACCCTGAGCGCGTCCTTTAGTGTCGGCGATGGCACCTCGAATGACACTCCGCTGCGCGCTGTGCTGCTGACCATTAGCTTTAACGCGACACCGCACGCTGGCACGGTGGTTCAACTGGGCACGCCCGGCCCATTGCCGGGCACGCCCAACAAGGTGCAATATCTGGAATCGGTGAACGCCGATATTAAAGGCTACATCGCCACGCAAGGCACCCTGACGATTACTGCTCTAAACGGCAACTCCCTGGAGTTCCGCTTAGATGGCGTCAGGATGGTGGCCGGAGGTTTCCCGGCTGGCCAGCCGAAGGGCAGCTTCACCCTCAATGGCACCGGGAAGCTCCAGATCACGCGGCAATGAACTCACTCATCACAGCCTAACCTCCATCAATTGACTATGACTCTCATCCAAACCCGCCGCCACGCCCGGCTCAAATCGCTCCTCCTCTTTTTTTGTGCCTTTGTCCTCTGCCACAGCAGTCTACTGTTAGCGTCTCCTTCAACACCTGCATCAATGTTGGATGCTGCCGCTTCAGCCACCCGCGCTCTGCAATGGCGCAATCTGGCCAATGCCCGGCGCGATACGGCACCCAATCCGGTGCAGGTGGAAAACCAGCGCCCCGGCACGCCCGGTTGGGCGGTCTTGCAGCCGTCACGCGCCGGGGAGATTCAAGCTTATGCAGGTGCCGACAGCATTAACCGCGGGCAGGAGGTGCAGCTTCACGTTAGCAGCAACTCGCCTTATCTGATCCAGCTTTATCGGCTGGGCTATTATGGCGGCGTCGGGGCACGCCTGATGGCGACCACCCTGGGCGGTTTCCCGGTTGACCAGGGAGCCTATGTTTATGACCTTAACCGGGGCGAGCCGGTAGATTGCCCCAGTTGCATCACCAGCCTGAAAGACGAAAAGGGGCTGGAAACCCATATCCGCGATGCGAACTGGAGTGTTACCGATACCGTGCGTTTTCCAGCGCAATGGATTAGCGGCATTTATCTGTTCAAGCTCACCAACAGCAGCGGCAAGCAGTGGTTCGTGCCTCTTGTGGTGCGCGATGATAGCGCCCGCGCCGACCTGGTGTTTCAGGTGCCGCTCAATACCGACCAGGCGTATAACTCGTGGGGCGGCACCTCGCTGTATAAAGATTTTCAGCGGGCGCCCAATGGCGCACTTGAGCCAGCGCCACGCGCCTATTATGTCTCGTGGAACCGCCCCTATGAGCAAAACTCTGGCAGTGGCAATGTCTTAGTGTGGACGTATGCCATGCTGCGTTTTCTGGAAGAGCAGGGCTATAACGTCACCTACACCACCAACAACGCGGTGGCGACGGGCGCGACCAACCTGTTCAATTACAAGGGGTTTGTGTCGGGCGGGCACGATGAGTATTGGAGCCAGGCCGAGCGCAAGAAACTCGAAGATGCCATTAACCGGGGCGTCAGCGCGGCGTTCTTTGGCGGCAACGACATGTATCGCCAGGTGCGCAGCTACCCCGATTTACAGGGGCGGCCCGACCGCTTCACCGCCGGGTATGATAATCCCCCCCTCGACCCGGTTCACGCTCTCGGCCCGCTGGGCGTGCCCCTGGCTACGGGTAAATGGCGCGACCCCTTTATCAACTATCCCGAAGCGCGCATTTTGGTCTCCATGTATAACGCCATCAACTACCACAACCAGGATTTTATAGTACGGAACACCGGGCACTGGGTCTTCACCGGCACCGGTTTGCACGATGGCAACGCCATTGCTGGCATCTTAGGTTACGAGGTGGATGGCATTGTCGGGCCGCCCCATCTGCCCGTCGGGGACGAGCGCATTACCATTATCGGGCAATCGCCTTTTGTGACCGCTGACCGGGTGCCCACCACGCGCCTTTCCGTCGCGGCCCTCCGCGAACTGGCGGCCACGCACAACATCGTTTTCAACGCGGGCACCCTTGGCTGGGTCTTTGGCTTAACCGATACTCACCTGCTTTATGCCCCGGTGCATCCCACCGATGCCGACGGTGATGCTCCCCAACAAGCCGACCCGCCCACGGTGGCGGCCCCCATACCAGTATCGCCAGCCCTGCGCCAGATGACCAACAACATCTTGCAGCGGATAGTGCTGGGGGTCGTGCCAACGCCAGGGCACTAAAGTCAGGGCACTAAGGTCAGGGCACTAAGGTCGCTCATTGGATTTGCCGGGGCCGCTGCCCCAGGAGCGGCTCATGCGTTTAGCCAGAACCCAATCGGCAACTCTTCATACTCTGCCGGACGGCTAATGCATCAGGTTGTCATGCCAGTGGATTAAATGAGGGAAAAGCACTCCATCATAACAGTGGCTCACCAGCCAACCCACCGCAATGCCGATAATGGCTCCGCCAATAACTTGATAACCATAGTGCGCCCGCAGCTTAAAGCGTGCCCAGCCGATGAGCGCCGCCAGGGTGAACCAGAGCGGAGCCAGGGGCGGCCACTGCTGATAAACCAGATAAGCCAGGGCGAAAGCAAAACTGGTGTGTCCGCTGGGGAATCCAGGATGTGATTTCGTTCCGGGTCGTTGTAGTTTAATAACCTTTTTACAGAAACCATCAACGACCAGTAACTCACAGGCGATCACGTCGAGCGGCCACCAATACACCTGCTGCGCGCGATGCAGGATCGCCAGCACTACCATTAAAGCCAGGCTCAATGCCACATAAAGAAAATTAAAAGGGCGACTGAGGGCTTGGCCAATGGCTTCACCAATGGGGTCTTCACTATGTGGGGTGAGGCAGTTTAAGCTCTGCATCAACCCATAAGAAAAGGCAGAGGCAATGGCCGTGAGGAGTAAGGATGGAGAGCCTTTTCTGAAGGGCGTTAGTGATTCAGTTTTATTCATGCATACTCCGCACTATCGTAGATGAGGCAAGCGTTGGGGGGGATCACTCGTCGAGTGTGCTACTTTTTGTTTAACGGGAGGTTAGTCCATAACATGGTTTTACCGCTGCGATAAAACGGATGGAGGGTGGCTGCCAGGTGGTGGCGACAGGGCAGGTTAGTCAGTAAGAAAAGCGGGCGCTGCTGCGCGAGTTGGTTGAGGTCGTCATAAGAGATAAACAGATGGTGGACATTGGGGAAGCGGCTGCCAAACTCCAGGTCGCCGCCGCGTTGACCATTGACAATCAGAATGGGGCGTAATCGCTGGGGCAGATAAAAGACGAAAGCCGAATGATTTTCTAAACGGTCGCCCATCGCCACCAGGGTTCCCGCCGGTGGCTGTACATTAGCAATGGCGCTGGCTAAGGGTTGTTCCGCATCAATGGTCGGACAGCGGTCTCCCGCATAGGCCGCTACTCCAACGGCCACCAAAGTTGTAACGAGTGTGGCCGCAGTGAAACAGGCAAAAGCCGCGTTGAGCGTTGAGCGTTTGACGGCAGTTAGGGTGGCAGTCATACCTAATAGCAGCCAATATAGGCTGATAGCCACTAACGTGAGGCGTCCAGCCCGCAAGCTGGCGCTACCGATTTGAGTGCAGCACCACAGCCAGACGAGGCTACCAATAACCAGAGCCACGGCCAGCGAGACCGCGAGCCAACGGCGTTGCCGGGCCTCAGGCCAGGCCGGGTTAGTCCAAGCCGAGTTCGCATGGCCCCAGAAATCGCCGAGCAACAGAGCCAGGGGCGGGAGAACCGGCAAAAGGTAGTAAAGCGTGCGCGTCCGCGAGACGGTGAAAAACAGCAATGGCACCAGGAACCAGCAGAGATTAAAGAGGGTCGCTTGCTCCCACGCGGCATCCCGAACCGGGAGGGAATCACCCCCCTGGCTCAATTTCCCTTGACTCAATTCCGCACTCAGTTCCTGCGGATGGCGTGCGCCGCGAAAGCGAGTGGGGAAGCGAGTGCGGAAGAGCGTGAAGAGACGGGCACATAAGGCGGGCAAAAAGATGCTCCAGGGCAAGAGCAGCACGCAAAAGCCACAAGAAGGCGTCAGCAGGTTGCCAGTCCAGTAGTCCTTGGGCTGGCGTCGTCCTAAAAACCGCAAGATATGCTCATTGACGAAGTAGAACCAAACCCACTCGCGGTGCCGTAGGGCCATCAGGATGTGCCAGGGTGCGGCTAAAGCTATAAAGAGAGCGATGCCACCGCTATGGCGTAGGGCGCGGAGACGCTGCCAGTCACGAGTCACGGCGGCATAAGCTAACAGGGTCAGGAACGGCAGCAGCAGGCCGATAAGCCCCTTGGTCAGCACGGCCAGGGCGAGAGCAGCATAAGTGACATAGATCAAGTTTGAGCGGCGTCCGCCATCTTGCACTAGGGAGGCTGCGTTTTCGATGCTGGCTTCGCCAGTAAGCTCGCGGTTCTGCCGCTGCCTGATGTTTTCATCGCTACTCGGCTCACTAACAGGCTCGCCAACAGATGACCCCGTGCCGCCGTTTGGTGTGGTCGCCACCCAAAAAGAGACTATGCTGGCCGTCATCCAGGTGGTGAGTAGGGCATCGAACATCACCTGGCGGGCCATCAGCACGAACCCGATGCTCGTTGCAAGCACCAGGGCGGCATAGGTGCCTACCCGCAGGCTGTATTGACGGCTCCCCAGCCAGAAGATAAGCCAGGCGAGTAAGATACCACCCAGCGCGGAGGGTAAACGAGCCGCCAGAGGAGTCACGCCCAGGATGCTCATGCAAAGGGCGCAGAGCCAGTATAAAAGCGGCGGCTTCTCAAAATAGAGCACGCTGTTGATATGGGGCACAACCCAATCATGCCGCTCGATCATCTCGCGTGCAATCTGCCCATAAAGCCCCTCATTGGGCGTGGTGATGGACAGGCCGCCCAGCCCAAAGCCAAAGGTCAGCAGAGGGACTAATGCGGCCACTCCCCAACACCAAATAGTCTGCCGCTCACGGGCGCGCGCACCTGCCCAGCCCCCAGCAGAGGGGCTGGCCCGGCGCAGATGCAAGCGTTGTTGAGCAACATCCATTCTTAGCATGAGCATGAATCTGACTGATAATTGGCGCAAGCCTCAAAACGCCCAGAACTACTGCGGCCACCACGCGATGTGCAGGTAATGGCCACTAACAACACCTCGGTGCCCAGGAGAATGAGGTACTCATTATTGGCACCCACCACCAGGTTATTCTGCGCCGTATCCTTTCGGTTATAGAAGAACCTGCTGGTGATGTCGCCAGAGATGACGCGGCGGTTGAGGGTTCTGCCTCCAAACTAATTTCTTGACTTTTTATTAGGTTTTGCCACCTCCAGATGATTATTATCACCTAAACATCTATCACATCTGACCCCTGTTGAAGACTATTATAAAATACCAGGGGTTCGGCGTTTGTTCACTATCGCACATAAGTAATTTCTCTGACGATTACTTATTTCAATTGCCTAATTATTGGCTCGCCTCACTATAAGGCACCCTAACGACTGTCAAACGCGCAAGCTACTCACTCAGCTTCTTGGCACACTACTCAGCGCACCTTAGCGCGAAGCTAAAATCAAATTTAACTCACCAAGCTTAACGTCAGCTTAGAGTTAGCTGAGGAAACTCTCAGCCAAGATTTGCGGTTTTTATTGCGAAAGTGTTGGCGAGGCTGATTGGTTGTGCGGCCTGCGCGTGGTTTGCCGAGGGTGTGATACAATTGAAAAAACAGCCGGGAGGTGCGGTGGAAGAACAGGACATTGAACGCTTCATGCAGGAAGCCCTTAAAGTCGCCGCCGCCGGATTAGCCAAAGGGGAATTACCCATTGGAGCCGTGGTGGTGCTGAACAATCAGGTCATTGCAGCGGCGCATACGATGGAGAAGTCCCAGGGGCGGCTGCTGGTTCATGCCGACTTGCTGGCACTGGAGGCTGCCGACCGCATCCAGCCTTTCCCTGGCCAACGCCGGGACGCTAAGTTATTTGTAAACTTCGAACCTTGCTTAATGTGCCTGGGGGCTGCCATGTCATTCTTCTTAGGTGAGGTTTACTACGGCTTAGAGTCACCTGGCGACGGCGCGACCGCGTTGGTGCAAAACTGGCTAAGGCGCGATGCAGATTTCCCGGCCTACCGGGTGCCCAAAATCCAAGGTGGCTTCTTACGCGCCGAGACTATTGCCTTGTTCCAGGAGTATGTGGCACAGCACTCGTCCGGGCCGATGTGGGAGTGGGCGAAATCCCTGGCGGCCTTATGATACATTGACAAGCAGCCTACCCAATCAGCGCCACCGTGTTTTCTGGTTGGTGTAACCTGCCTTTCGCGGCTGAATTGGGAGTTGGGCCGCTGCGCGTAGCGTTACGATTGCAATACTAAACGAACGAGATGGATAACAAATCTAAAGGTCGTCGCATTCACAATTTGGATGAACTGACTGAACTATGGCCCGCCGTCCGGGATCACATACAAAAGAGGCTTGGAAGCAAGGCTCTGGCTTATATCTACTATGCGAATCCAGTGGCTTTTGATGAGGAAGAAGTTGTATTGCAGTTTGCGAAGAAGTTTCATCTTAAGATGGCGGTTGAGGCATCAAAGCGTCTGCCATTTGAGCAAGTGGTGAACGAGTGTTTGGCCTCTCCGCACCGGCTCCGTTTCCAATTCTCGGCTCAGCCAGAGGTATAGTAAAATCTGCAAGTGGAAGTGTCCGCTTGGTAGTGGCTCTGGTTACATTTGTATGTTATGAACCTCTGCTAAAATCGGCGATTTTGTATTTGCGATGACCACGCTTGGATAGCACGTCCAGAAAGGTCTGCGGCAGCAACTCAGTTATGTGCTTCTGATTATTATAGCTTCTCACCAAGTTGAAAAATGTTCCGTCCTTGATACCAGTAAACATATAATGTTTCAGATAGAAATACTCACCTTTCTCACCAGAGCCGCCTGTATCGAAGTATTTAAGAGAACGAGCTTTTCTATCGTACAGCATCGTGCCTCTTTGCCAGCCACTTCCCAAATAACCATACCAACTGACTCTGAATTTTGGTGAGGTCTTATCCTTCCTCAGAGCCGCTGCAAAGGTAACAAATGGGTTTTGATCCACATACGCGAAATTAGGACAGTTAGAACCAAGTTGAACCACCTTCGATTCATCTTGGCCGTATGCGCTAAACGCAATGGTTGCCTCCGTTATGAGCATCATAATAAAGAGTTTGCGCTTCATGATATGGATTTCAGTTTACCTGCCGAAAAGCTGCGCGTAAGCGGCCCAATGCCGAACTCACCCGCCGCTTGCCGCCGGGAGAACTTGCCAGGCCCGAAAGTGATAGCAGCAAGCGGTCGGGTGGAGTGACTGGTTGGGCCGCTGCGCGCTGGGCCTGTACCTTTCGAGCAGGCTGCTCTAATTTACAGCCTTCACTCAGCATTTTACTGTTTCTGCGATGCTCTCACCTTAACTGCGTCACCTTATGCGGTGCGGGTAGGCTTCTGCTTTCCTAAGTGGATCATGTGGGTAAGTATCATGCGGCGACACAACGACCGGATTCAGCCGCCGCCTGGAGCGTAGCGATGAACAAGCAGAACGGAACAGGGTCGGCTGCACCTCAGACCCTTCAGAACTGGCCGCTGGCAAGAAGGGCCTGAGCCTGGTGCCAGACACCAGCACGCATCTTGCTCAGGAAATCTGCCTCATCATCTGCCCCCTCGGCGAGAGCTTGAGCCATCATGCCGAGTTTCTCGAAGACGTGCGGGCCTGTGCTCTCTAGAGGGCGCGGCACGCGCAACGCGATATGGTCAGCCCGCAGCACGGCTGCGGGATCCGCGACGTACAAAGTCGCGCGTCCGCTCGCGGTCCCGATGAATGATGCTGGTAACGCGATGCCCTGCTCGTAAAAGAAGGCGTAAAACCTGACCCAACTGTGCAGCTCATTTTCATCGTCTTCATCAGACTCATCAACTTCATCTGACTCATCCGACAACTCGTATTTCCGCTCTCCGTTCTCGCAAACCAGGAGGGAGGAACCTGAGAAGTCATCGTCCCAGGACGCCGCCGCCACAGTCTGGAAGTGTCGAGATAGCGCCAACGCCAGCGCCGTGACCATGACGGCATCACAGTTCTGAAACCAGTGAATCGTCTGGAGCACGACCGACCACTCCGGGCTGGCGCGCATCTGCACCAGGAACGCCTGACGGACATCTCCCGCCATTTCAAATGCCACGTCCTCCTGCATAGGAAGCGGTTGGACACTCGCTTCGTAGTTGGCGACGCCCGGCCCGGCTGCGAGGTGTCTGGCCACCTCTTCGATGGGCGCGCGCACCGCCATGAAGCTGTAGCCTTGCTGGTTGTAAACAAACTGCTCCACTCCGAATGCCGTCAGTCGGGCGAGAGCGTCATCGTCGGCCACGAGTTGATGTTGATCCTCCTGCTTGCCGTGGAGCAGTCCCTTCTTGATGAGGTGCGGGATGACGGCCCGCCTCACGTTGCGCGGAAAGCCGTCCTCGCCCGCTCGTTGCGCGACTTCTTCGACCGTCAGGTATTTAGGGTTCATAGCACTCCTTAGTTGATTGGTTTATGTCGTCCGACTTAGCCCGCCAGCACCAGCAGCGAATAGCCGTCGAGCACGCGCACCGCCAGGCCCGGCGGGGCCGGGTTGAGGTGATATAATGCCGTGCGTGGCAATTCCCCCAGCTTAGACTTGAACGTTGTGTCCCGGTCTAGGCTGACCGGCGTGTAGCAGTAATCCATGATCTCATAGCCGGTGCCGCGCACTGTGGCCAGTGCAAGAAATAGTGCAAGTGCCCGACTGTCTCGCGCGGCAGCCCAACGCCAAATTTAGAGGCAACTTGGAGCGAGGCACGAGCGAAAAGCTGTCCGTTGTAATGCCTGTTGAGCCGCTTGTTCATGGCCTAGGGCTGCTGCATAAAATCCCTGAGCAGTTGCTCATCCTGAGCCGCAAAGTGCGCTTCCATCATTTTCCTATCCGCCTCAGCCTTGTGATACATGATGCTGCCATAAACTAAGGCGTTGATAACGATGACTGGCAAAGCCGCAAGCGCAATGTAGGATGCTCCATCCTCGGATAGATGCAGCGTATGAGCGTAACGAGGCACAGCCAGCATAACCAGGACTGCGCCTAGATTAATGACTTGGAAAGGGGCACTAATCTTTTGTTGTTGCTGCTTCCAATCCGCTACCCGCCATTGCTGGTTCTCAGGGGTGTTCATAGTGTTCTCGTTATTGCGAAGATATTATGAAGTATGAGTTTCTTTATCGCTGCGCGCAAGCGGCACAACGCCAAAGTCAGCCGCGCCGCAAGCCCGCAGTGAGGCACGAGCGCAGGGCTGAAGGGCGTCGGCTGCACCGTCTGGTTAAGCCGCTTGTTCATTGTTGTTACGCGCCAATTTCTACTAACTTGCTGGTAGACATGGTTTCAGGAATGGTTAAGTCTTCGGCACGCATCCCCTCCAAGTGAAACTCAATCGCTTGCTGAATGAGGGTAGTGACTTCAGCTTCCTTGTGTGAAAGCGCCGACCACAATCGCCGCAGCCAATGGTTAAGTGTCATGGTAGTAGATTGGGAATTCTGGCGAACGCATCCGACAAGCCGTGCATGATCGCTCCGGGAAGAACACTGCCTGTTTTGGCTCTGATCAGCCCATAAAACAGACCGACGAAAAAACTTTGTATGCCGTGCCACCAGCCGAAAGCAAACTGTCCGTGAAAATAATCCACCGTGTTCAGTGCGTGAACAAAGCCGAACAAGAGTGAAGAAACCAGCAGTCCCATTCCAAATTCAAAACCCCATAATCGAAACGGAAAACCAAACGCCTGATCGACTCGCGATTGAATGTAACCGCGGTAGAAAATTTCTTCGCCGAATCCCGCGCCAAAGAACAACCACAGAACAACAAGCCACATCGAAGGCTGGTGAAAATAGGCCGCTACAAGGGGAAATAGCGACAAGAGCGCGAAAATCATCGGTGCCGTCATGACGGGCGAAAGACACTCAAAAATCCGTCTTCTCGCGCTGAGCATGGCCAAAATAATCGCATAGGCAGGCAATTCGATGATGGCTAGTGCAAACGCTCGTCCCAACGAAACGTGTGCATGAGGATCGGGCGGCTTGCTAAAATCGATATGAATGCGCGTTAGCATCAATCCTATCGCCTCGATTGTTAGCAATACGATGCTGCAAATAAGTCCCACGTTCAGCCGATACGGCCATTCCTTGGCGCTCAACCCGTAGGTCGTGAGATCCCGTCGGCCAAGAATCAAAATTGTAGTTACGAACATCACAATCACGATCCCAGCGATGAAATTCGTTCCGGCTTTTCCCTCCCACGCACCGATAATGGTGAAGTGTTTGAGCGCCCGGTAAGTCACATGAACGAGTGCAAACGCAAGCACGACCTCGACAATCGCCGCAACGCGATCCCCACCATTCGCTGGTGGCGTGCGCCTCAATGTCTCGACGATTGGAATAGAACCTGTGCTCATGCGCTTAACGCCCAGCTTGTATGTTAAAGAAAGAGTGCCAGTGACGCACGCGCCCAGCTTAGACTGTGAGTCTGCGGCTGAGATGAGCGCCTGGCACTCCCTGCTTTGCCTTTAAGGTCGGACAGTATCTTAAGCCTCCGATGGCCGCCCGCTGCTTATTCTTTAAGTGTGGCCCAGGAGAGCTTGTATGGACAAGGCTGACTTGTAGGCGAGGTGCTAATCGTGACACAACCACAGCAGCCATTGAGGTGAGATTATGTTTTTAGGCATTGATGTTAGCAAAGAGAGCTTAGATGTGGCGCTCCTTTCGGAAGCCAAACCAACCCGTAAACCGCACCACAAGATCTTCCCTAATACTCCTGCTGGCCATCAGCAGTTACTGGCTTGGCTGCACCAGTCCGGGACAGCCTCAGTCCATGTCTGTTTGGAAGCGACCGGAACCTGGGCCGAAGCCATTGCCCTGGCGTTGCATGAAGCAGGACACTATGTCGCCTTAGTCAATCCGGCTCTGATTCGCGCCTTCGCCCACAGCCAACTCCTACGCACCAAGACCGATAAAGCCGATGCTCAGCTTATCGCCCGCTTCTGTGCCATGCACCAACCTCCACTGTGGACGCCTCCCGCCCCAGAGATACAGGCGCTCCAGGCCTTAGTGCGCCGTCTGGAAACCCTCTTAGAGATGCACACAATGGAATCCAATCGCTTAGGCGCGGGTCTGAGTTGTGCCGCCGTGCAAACTGACTTAGAAGAGCACCTGGCGGATTTGCAAGCCCGCATTAAGAAGGTGCGCCAGCAGATCCAAGATCATCTTGATCAGCATCCTGATCTCAAGAGCAAAGCTCAACTCTTAGAGAGCATCCCCGGCATTGGAGCCGCCACCGCCGCGCTGCTCTTAGCCGAGTTGGGCGACATGCAACAGTTTAGCAACGCTCGTCAGGTGGCGGCCTTTGCAGGCTTAGTGCCACGCCTTTATCAGTCGGGCAGTTCTGTGCAGGGGCGCACGCGGCTTTCTAAAGTCGGTTCGTCCCGGCTGCGCAAAGCCTTGTATTTTCCGGCTCTGGCCGCCTTGCGCTGCAATCCCCTCATCCAAGCCTTTGGTCAACGCTTAGCTCAGCAGGGCAAAAGTAAGATGCTCATTGTGGGAGCGGCCATGCGCAAACTGTTGCATCTGGCTTATGGCGTCTTGAAATCCGGCCAACCCTTTGATCCGCATTTTGCCGCCCGCACCCCTTGACGTTCAACACAGTATCTCACCCGCCGCCGAAAGCGCAGCGACCGCAGCGAGGCACGAGCGAAGGGAGCGAAGCTGTAGGCGGTCGGGTGCAGCGCCTTGTTAGCTTGCTGTCTGGCCTGTAGCAGTTGCCACCACTACAAGCCAGACGCCTGAACTACGCCAAATCTTCGTAAACTGTGATGCCAACGCCGCTCGGCTCCAAAATGCCGAACTCTTTAGTGCCCCAAGGTTTGGTCTGCAAACCAGCGGGATGAGTCACAC
>Ga0213875_10000052_pt1 | contig 142140 bp, 100 predicted proteins | sample BarmaccomBMRX_R8_FD_160105 | JGI IMG/M metagenome (GOLD analysis project Ga0213875, IMG submission 160105) | Root-associated microbial communities from Barbacenia macrantha in rupestrian grasslands, the National Park of Serra do Cipo, Brazil - RX_R8 | ecosystem: Host-associated > Plants >... | reverse complement strand
TGGTTAATATGGTATCTTGCACAATGTATTCTCCTCGTTGGTGAGGTTGGTCGCCCTCTGATGAGGAGAATACAGCTTTCTTTTAGAGGTAGCAAGTTGAATTATTCTAATATACTAAGCCAAACCAAGATATTTTGACCAAGAACTTATAATTTAGCCATGCGCCAGTCTAAACCTTTCTTTCCACATTGCGCCGTCTTAGTGACAGCCGTTTTTCTCGTTGCGCTTACGCGACCGGGTCTGACGGGTGAGAAAACACAATACGTGCCGCTTACTGCCCCTGCTCAAGTTGCTGTCAAGACTGCACCTAAAGCTTTGATTAAAGGTGGGGTGGTGACAAAACAGGTTAGTTCCTTGCTGGCGGCACGGCAAGGAAGAATCGGCTTTAACGCTCAAATTCGCCCGATTCTGGGGGAATCCTGTTTCCCCTGTCATGGCCCCGACGAAGCCAAGCGACAAGCCGACTTGCGTCTGGATTTACGCGAGGGTGCCTTAGCCGACCTGGGCGGTTACGCCGCCATCGTGCCGGGGAAACCCGAAGCCAGCCGACTACTGAAACGCATTGCAAGCCATGATCCTGACGTGCGGATGCCGCCGCCCGAAAGCAAAAAGCCAGCGTTGACGCCTGCTCAAGTTGAGCTACTGCGCCGCTGGATTGCCGAGGGCGCGACTTATGACCCGCATTGGGCTTTTATGCCGCTCCGCGATGGATCGCCACCAGTTGTGCGTAATAAAGCCTGGTCCAAGAATCCTATTGACAATTTCATTCTGGCACGTCTGGAAAAAGAAGGGATTCAGCCCTCTCCAGAAGCTGGCCGTGCCACTCTCATTCGCCGCGTTTATCTCGACCTGACTGGCTTGCTCCCAACACCAGAAGAAGTCTGGGCTTTCGTTGCGGATACTCGGCCTAAGGCTTACGAGGCATTAGTGGATCGCCTGCTGCAAAGCCCGCACTACGGCGAACGCTGGGGACGCCACTGGCTCGACCAGGCGCGTTACGCCGACTCCAACGGCTACACCGTAGATAGCGAGCGTGCTATGTGGCCGTACCGCGATTGGGTTATTAAGGCTATCAACGATGATATGCCATTTGACCAATTTACGATTGAGCAACTCGCCGGTGACTTGCTGCCCAAACCGACTAAGCTGCAACTGATTGCTACCGCATTTCATCGCAACACTGGCATCAACGAGGAAGGCGGGGCCAATCCTGAGCAGTTCCGCACGGAAGCGGTGGTGGATCGGGTTAACACCACCTCTACCGTGTGGCTCGGTCTCACCTTGGGCTGCGCCCAATGCCATTCCCATAAATTCGATCCCATTTCGCACCGCGAATACTACCAGATGTTCGCCTTCTTTAATCAGACCGAAGATGTGAACAACAAGGGCGCGACGGTGCCCGTGGCACGCGGCGAAGTCTTTGGCCAAACCAACATCGAAACAGAGGCAAACTTAGCAGCGCAGCAAGCAGCCTGGGAGAAACAGGAGTTACAACGTTTATCTCCTGCCACAGCAAACGGCGTGGATGCAGCCAATCAGCCAGCCGATTGGATTCCCGCGCAATATGTGGAATACGATACCGAAACCAACGCCGGGTTTAAGCTGCTACCTGATAACTCTCTGCTCACCGATGGCAAAGGTGGCGCGAATGATACTTATCGAGTGGTCGCTAAAACCTCTCTCGAAAAGGTCGCGGCCCTGCGCCTGCGCGTGCTGCCTCACGAGTCGCTCCCAAAAGGTGGCCCCGGCACAGCCAGCAACGGCAATTTTATTTTGACTGGTGTTGAAGTCACCCTCGATGGCAAGCCACAAAAAATTGTAGCGGCCCTCGCCGACCATGAGCAGCCGGGTTATCCTGCCAGCGCCACCCTGGATGATCGAGAGAACACGGGTTGGGCCATCAATGTAGCGGCCAGCTCGAAAGTCAAAATGAATGCGCCGCATGAGATTGTTTTCTATTTTGACAAGCCATTGGTGTTAGCAGGCAAAGCGTTGCAGGTGCGGCTCAAGCACGGATTGCATGATCGCTACATGATTGGCCGCTTTGCTCTCGATTTCTGCGCGACTTCGCCCCTACCACCCTACTCTGAGGTCACTGCCAAATTAGTGGATGCGCTAAAAACTCCGTCCGCACAACGCAATGCGGCCCAGCAGCAAGTGGTGCAAGATGCATTTATGGGCAACCGCGTGCAACCTGACACCGTGGACTTGATGGTGATGAAAGAAATCGCCCAACCCCGTCCGACCTTCATTTTGCAACGCGGCGACTTCCTACGACCCAACACGGAAACGGGGCCGCTACAACCGGATGTGCTGCGCATGTTGCCACCGCTACGGATTCCCACGGATAAGACAACAGGCACGGCAGAGCAGAAACGAGCCACGCGCCTTGACCTGGCCCGCTGGTTGGTACGCGCCGATAATCCATTGACACCTCGTGTGACCATGAATCGAGTCTGGATGCGCTACTTTGGTCGTGGACTCGTTGCTACCGATGACGATTTCGGCTCGCAAGGCTCGTTGCCGACGCACCCGGAATTGCTGGATTGGTTGGGACGTGAATTCATCCGGCGCGGTTGGAGCATGAAAGCCATGCACCGGCTCATTGTCACTTCGGCCACTTATCGGCAGTCGTCGCGCGCCCGTCCTGATTTAACTGAGAAAGACCCCTTGAACTTGCTGCTGGCCCACCAGTCGCGGCTGCGCGTAGAAGCCGAAATTGTACGTGATGCAGCCCTCTCTGCCAGTGGCTTACTGACACCCACAATTGGCGGCCCCAGCGTGCGGCCACCGCAACCGGAAGGGGTTTATGCCTTCACCCAGACCAAAAAAACGTGGACAGCCAGCACTGGCCCCGACCGTTATCGGCGTGCCCTGTATACCATGTTCTACCGCAGTGCGCCCTACCCACTGCTAACGACTTTTGACTCGCCCGATTTCCAGACGACTTGCACGCGCCGGATGCGCTCTAACACACCGCTGCAATCGTTGACCCTCGCCAATGACCCGGCCTTTCTGGAAATGGCGCAGGGCTTGGCCGCCCGTGTGCTGCGTGAAATGCCAACGATTAAGGAAGTGTCTGTTGTTGCCAAAGTCGCCACACCTAACAGCAGCAATATTGACCCGCTAACCGATGCTCGCTTGAAGCACATCTTTTTGTTGTGTTTATCGCGTTCCCCGGCACCGAAAGAATTAACCATTCTACGCATGTATTACTCTCGTCAACAGCAGATTTTTGCAACCCATGAAGACGCGGCGCAGGTATTGCTCTCGCCGGAACTATCACATAGTGCTACCAAGTCTGCAACGGCGGCTGCCCTTGTGTGCGCCGCGCGTGCTGTGCTGAACACCGATGCGTTTATTACACGAGAATAAAGAAGCTTATTATGGAAGAACTCACTCCCCGGAAACGTCAAGCACTGGAAATGCAGGTAACCCGCGCCATGACGCGCCGCCATTTCTTTCAGAACTGCACTCTGGGTGTTGGCGCAATGGCCTTAAACCTCTTGTTGCGGCAAGATGGCTTCGCGGCGCAAGCCCCAGCCCAAGCGAAAGCATCCGCAATGGGTGCATCCTCTGGTAGTGCCATTAAGATTGATCCTGCCAACCCGCTTGCCCCACGCCCGCCGATGTTTCCCGCCAAAGCCAAGCGCGTTATTTACCTGTTCATGGCTGGGGGGCCAAGTCAGTTCGATCTCTTCGATGATAAGCCGAAACTGCGCGAACTCAGCGGCCAGGCACCGCCACCGGGATTGTTGCAGGGCAAGCGGTTCGCCTTTCTCAAGGGCAATGAAACCCTGCTGGGCAGTAATCGGGTGTTTGAGAAGGTCGGGCAATGTGGCATGAGCTTGAGTGAACTGCTACCGCACCACAAGAAAATTGTGGACGAGGTTTGTTGGCTGCACGGCATGACCACCGATGTATTCAATCATGGGCCAGCCAAGCTGTTTATGAATGCCGGGTTTCAGGTGCCGGGGCGACCGAGCATGGGTTCCTGGCTAACCTACGGGCTGGGCAGTATAGCGCACGATTTACCAGGTTTTGTGGTGCTGCAATCGGGGCCACGCGGCCCACGCGGAGGCAGCACCTTGTGGAGCAGTGGTTTTTTGCCGACCTCATTTCAGGGCGTGCCCTTTCGTAGCGCAGGTGATGCCATTCTCGACCTGCGCAGCCCGCAGGGGCTGACTCGACAGCAGGAACATGAATTTTACGAAACCGTCGAGGGTTTGAATCAGGCGCATCTTGACGCCACTGGCGACCCGGAAATCATGACGCGCATTAACGCTTATGAGACTGCCTTTCGGATGCAGACCAGTGCGCCCGAACTGATGGATTTGAGCAAGGAATCGGCGGAAACGCTCGCCCTCTATGGCGTCACGCCAGGTGAGCCATCCTTTGCTAACAATTGCCTGTTAGCGCGGCGCTTGGTGGAACGCGGGGTGCGTTTTGTCCAGCTTTACCACACCGACTGGGATCACCACGGTGATAAGCAAAACAACCTGGGCGATTCTTTGGAACTCCGCTGCCGCCAGGTGGATCAGGCTTCAGCGGCTTTGGTTTTAGACCTGAAGCGGCGTGGTTTACTGGACGATACTCTCGTCATCTGGGGCGGCGAATTTGGACGCACCCCGATGGGCGAGGTACGAGCCACCATTGGCCGCGACCATCACATTGATGCCTTCACCATGTGGGTGGCTGGCGGTGGCATCAAAGCGGGCACAGTGCATGGCACTACCGACGAACTAGGCTTTGGTGTTATTGACGGTAAAACCCATGTGCATGATCTGCACGCCACGCTTTTGCAATTGCTCGGCTTCGACCACAAGCGATTTACCTACCGCTTTCAAGGCCGCGATTTTCGTTTAACGGATGTGCATGGCGAAGTCGTGCCACAAATTCTAACGTGAGCCTTCTGGCTTGAGTCGCCACAGGCACAGCTTTAAAATCTTAACCTATCTGGCTCCATCCGTTGCCTCAAAATCCAGGACAGCAAAAGCGCGCCGACCATCCGGCCACTGCGCTTCAGCTTCAATCCATTGCGGCCCTGGCTGTGTGGGTATAAAGGAAAAGCTCCGCCCAAATACCGGCTCATGGTTACTGGCCTCCCAGACGATTTGTGCCGCATCCAAATTTAGCCCCGGTGCAGCCGTGCCTTCGAGCTTGAGTGTAGCGGTGACGGTGCTGCGGGTTTCGATACGGGCTGGCACGCCAATAATTTTAGCCGTCACGCTCCGCCATGCCTGACTTTTCAGTGGAGTGCGCGTCATTAGGAGGGACAGGGTGGCTAAGGCCCGCGCTTGCTGCTCCGCGACAAACTCCGTCGCCACATTGAAGCTATCACCCCAGCGGTCATAAAAGGGAAAAGGATTGTCTTTGTCTCCATCAGCCGGGAACGTCAAAGCCCCCAATTCTTTCTTATACGGCTCCAGATACATAAAGTCCTCTTGGATGCTGCCCAGGGGAATGCCAGATGGTGGTAAGACACGGCGGTCATTCATGGCATATTGATGCACGATTTCGCGCTGTCGCTTCCAGCCCAATCCGGTCAGAAAGGTGACATTATTGGGATTCGTGCCGCCCTCATAGTTCAGGTTGGTTAAGATACTACTGAGAAATTCTGGTCGTGGTTCCAGTTGGGTCGCAACGGCCAGGTCTAAAGCTCCATCTAAAGGAAAATACCAACCCGCAGCGCGCACTTGCTTGGTTTCAAAAGGGAAACTGGTGCCATAGGCATTGCCATTCGCATAGCGTAACTGTGCTTCGGCCCCGGCAATAATCTCCTGCTCGCACTTGGCCAGATGTTGTGGGTTCAGCTTGTCTTTGCTGATGCGCCCCGTGCGCGCGGCAAAAGCATAACTGCGAATCGCGCAGCCATAAGCTTCAAACAAATGCATCCACGTCCATCTTCTGGTATCAGGAATAGTTGGGTCGAAGATCGCCACTAACTTCGTCTGGATAGCAGGATCGCCAGTCGCCAGAAACATTTCAGTTGCAGCCCAGGCTAACTCATCATCGTGCATGAAAGTGTCGCCATAGTGGGTCAATTTTTGATACGAGCCATCGCGCCCATACTTTGCCTGAGCCGCTTGCAGGAAGGCCCATCCCTTCTTGGCCTTTGCTAAATAAAGCGCAGCCGCCGCCGGAAATTCGCGCTTGAAACGTGGTGAACTCGCCGCCTGTGCCAGGGCCGCCGTCGCCGCCGCAGTGACCGCAGTATTCTTCGGAAAGACCACTTGCGGGTCGCCTTGATCGGGTAGCACGTTATTTTCATAGGCACGTTCGCGGGGATATACCAGGAAGTAGAAACCGCCATCGGCATCTTGCATTTTGGCCAGAAAATCGGCTTCCCATTTAGCGATTTGCAGCAAGTCGCTCTTGCCGTCGCCACTTTCCGGCAAGCCTAAATTATCCAGGTCGCCGACACCGGGAAAGGCATCTACGGCAAAGATGAGGTGATGGATTAATTGGGCGCTGTTCGTCGTATATTTGCTATAGTCACCAGCATCATGATGGCCCCCCGACACATCTACATTGCCCGTATTCACAAACGGATAAAGACTGGACGCGACATCCTTGAGTTGTGGCGCGGTATGACGAGGATTGTCTTTGTAATTGTTGCTCATGTCCGCCAGTTGTTGCTGCACCTTCTTGAACTGCATAGTGGGAACATCCGCCGGGGCTGTGTGGCAAGGAGCATGAGTGAAGCGCGTGAACGGTAAGACATTCGCGGCTCCGCAACGTTGGTGATAAAGACCCAGCGCATAGGTGCGCGCAAAAGCCGCTGCCACGCCATCGTTTATCCAGAAGGGAAAGGAGGCTCCCAGCCCTGGCACTATTAACCGATATTGGCCTGGCACTTTGAAGGTGCTAAAATCGGCCTGTAAGACGCGCTGATAAGGGGAGACAGCATACGAGTAACCCTGATCATGGCGTGGTGTCAAATGCCCGGAGAAGACTTCTTGATTGTTGTTTTCTTTTACCAACTTAAAATCAAGAGCCGGAACATCTAATTCACCTAGGTTGCCAAGATAATAGCCCACCATTGCCTGCTTCGGGAAAGCGGGCACGTAGCCGACTTGATTGACGTGAATCACCGGACTCCACCGCAGCCGGGATACTACTGCGCTGAACCGTTGCGTTGAACCCCATAATGTGTGGTCAGGATTACTCACCTCAACGGCTGCGCCTTCGGGCACAGGCTGGGATAGTTGCAGATAAAGGTAATTGCCAATACGCAAATCCCGGTGCGCCAATGGTGCATACAAAACGCGCCGCTTGAAACCGACTGTTTTCACGGCAACAATGGCCCGGTTGACCGTCACTTGAAACCGGGTCAACGCAGGCAAGTGCGGTGTATTGTCAGCACCGATAAAGTTCCATTGCTCCGGTTCCTTATCGGGCAGCTTGGTCGTAATGAGCGTCAGTTCTAAGACTGTTGGTGCCAGCACACGCAGACGGCTTTCCCCAACCTGTGGCATCGCCAGGGGGTTAGACGAGGTGATCCCATAATCGTCCTCTCTTTGCGGGGGCGCGGCGTGCGCCGGGGCCAAGCTAAAAGCCAGGGCAAACAAGAGTCCCCACCGAAAAAACCGCTGCATGAGCCTCACCCCACTGACGTTATTTGCAAACCAAAATGTCTGACAGTTAGTTACACCAAACCTGCTTCTCTTAAATAGAGGGCACTGAGAGTAACGGTCTCCATCGCATTTAAGTTGCGCAAGGTGTCTTGTTCAACGACCATCCATTCCACACCGATTTCAGTGGCCGTTTGCACCGAGCCTTTGACGTTAACCACACCGGTGCCGACCGCGGTGAAATGACCCGGCTCATCCAGGCGGGCAAAGTCCTTGACATGAACCGAAGCGATGCGCCCCTTCAAGCGTTTCAGGACACGCACCGGGTCTTCGCCACCGAATGTCACCCAGGCCACATCTACCACAAACTTTAACGCCGCAGGATCGGTATTAGCGGCTAATAAATCCAAGGCATACACGCCATCGAACACGTTGAGGAATTCGTGATGGTGATTATGATAGCACAGGGTAATTCCCTCCTGTGCCATTTTAGCGCCCACCTCATTGTATAAAGCGGCATCTTCCAGCACGGCCTGCCGTGAATCGCAGGGTGCCCACCACACGGTGACTCGATCCGTATGCAGAGATTTAGCTTTGGCGATTAAGTTATCAACATTATCGCTCAGTTGATCCTTGCCAGAGCTAATTGTTAAGACTTGCAAACCGATGTCATGAAACCGTTTTACATTGGCCTCAACATCGCCTTGCAATAAGGATTCCCCACCCTCAATGCCCTGATAGCCCAGGGCAGCCACTTTTTCCATCGTCCCCCAGTAATCCTGCTTGGCCTCTTCATGTACTAAACCAATTAAACCTAACTTTGCCTTTTGCATATTCCTTTTCCTTTATCATTAATGTTTCATCAATTATTCGTCTCGGCATCAAGCAGAGCGTGCAGCGGATTATCCAGCACATCCGTCAAGGGTAATTCCACTCGTGCGCGCCGTCGCACCGATTCATAGAGAGCAAAGAGAATCTCCGAGGCGCGCAATGCCTTCTGGTAAGATGCCTCTGGTTCCTGGCCCGATTGCAAGCAATCTACGGCGTTACGGACTAAGCCAACCATGTGTTCATCACTCTTCTCTTCAATAACGGGCGGCTTCCAATCGGGCTGTTTATAGACAGCGGCCTGGCCATAGTTGCCATCCCAGAAAACTTCAATAAAGCCCTCGCTGCCAATTACCCGCACCCCACCCCACATATCCATGTCCGGGCCACCGATTTGCAGATGAGCGCGCACCCCATTCTGGAAAACAATCGTGCCCTCGGCCATGCACTCAGAGCGCACATTAAACCAGTTCAACACCTCGCTGGTATCTGCCGCACCTAATACCCAACGAGCAGGCGTCTCATTGATAAAACTCAGGGCTTGATCTACCGTATGCGTCCCACAGTCCAACAGGTTCGGCGGCGAATAAAGGTCTAACCTTTTAATTTCACCAAATACACCATCGGCAATTAACTGGCGCACCAAGATATTGCCTTTGGCAAAACGCCGTTGATGCGAGAAGGTCAATTGGCAACCCGTCTGCTCCGCAATGCGGGCCATCTCTAAACAGTCACCCCAAGTCGGGGCCATTGGTTTCTCGGACAGCACCGCTTTCACTCCGGCCTGCGCGCAATCCCGATACACTGGCAGATGGAGCGGCGTCCACAGACAGGCAACGGCAATATCTGGCTTTGCTTTCTCTAATAGCTCCTGGTAGTCAGTATAGACCGGGGCATTGAAGCCATAGTCTGTATTAAATTTATCGGCAGCCTCACGGTTGGGGTCGGCTAAGGCCACCACTTGCAAGCGGGGGTCAGCCTGGACTCCTGTCACATGCGCGCGGCCCTGCCCGCCGCAGCCAATTAGCCCAACGCGGTACGTCTTATCCATACCTCATACTCCTCAACAGGTGCCAACATTGAAAACACGTTGGCATTCCTAACCTTCATTCTGGTGCATATACTATCATAAACTCCTTGCGTTCTACTGTCATCCATTTCAGAATTACAACCAAGCACATGAACAAACTCCTTTTCTTGCTCCTCACTCTCACACTTTCCGTCTGGTCAGCCTCCCAGGTACTCGCCGCAGAACTGACCGTTACCCCGGAACGGGCCGCTCCCTCTGGCACCATCCTAATTACGAGCAAGCTATCAACCTGGCCTACGACTTGTAACGTCGTTGTCACTGACGCCTACCGGGGCACGGCACTACTGCGTTCCCGCAAATCATTAGTGCGGAATACCCAGGGCGAGGCTGAAGTTAACCTCTCCTATAGCGCGCAACCGGGGGCTTATGCGGTATGGATAGAAGATATGCGCGGCACCCGTTTAGCCGGGCCGGGCTATTTCTTTGTCCCTGGTATCACTAAGCGGGGCGCGTGGTGGCTGTTTACAGGGCAACCGATGTGTGGCGCGATTCGCACCTGGGGCGGGGTAGATGGCGAAGCCGAAAAGCTGATTCAACCGCCCTATAAAGGCGGTTATGGCTTTAACGTCCTGACGCTGGAAATCCACGCAAGCATGATCGAGACAGGTGAAGCTAAGAACCGCAGCCATGACTGGCCAATTCTTGAGCGTAATGGCGCTTATGCTTTTGCTTTACCGGGGGAATTGGGTTGGGAAGGACTGACGGGGCCTTTTGCGGTGGATAAGAAGCAAAACGAGCAAGGTAAGCCCAGTAACGAAGGCGGCTTTTGGTCAGGTAACAACCGGGCTGCTGTCATGAACTATGTGCAGCAATTGAAAGCCAGCCAGTTTCCCACTGGTACCATCTCACCTGCGTTTTTGGGCATCTGTGCCTTTGAGAACCACATGGGATTTGGCCCGTGGTTCGACTACTCACCATCCGCGATTGCTGCCTATCGCGCGGCCATGCACGCCAAGTTCACAACCATTGAGGCTTATAACAAAGCCTACGGCACCACCTGGCAGTCGTGGGATGCACTCGACTCCCCACGCGATGCCCAGTCCACGCGCCACGATTGGATCCCCTGGACGGACTTCCGCTTTCGCAATATCGCTGATTTTTATTCTTATCTACAGCCAGAGATGCGCCACGTCTTTCCCGGAGCTTATCTCTTGCCGATTATCGGTGGTATGTTGGGCACCATGCAGAATGACGACTGGGTAACAGGCAGCAATGCTTTTGTCGCATCGGATGAGCGCGAAGTTGCTAAAACAGTAGATGTCATTGGCACCGAAGGCTGGGCTGACTATGTGGCGGGGCACAGTGATTTGCTAACAGCCGCTACCGACCCAGGATTGCAGGGAGTGCCATCCAAACCTATCTGGCCGGATTACTACACTTATCTCAGTATCGGGCCGGACATTGCCAACTCACTCATCCTCAAGCGTGTAGACCAGATTGGTCATGGGGCCACTGGCACCTTTATGGAACACGTCGGGGCGATCTATGAAATGGGCAAGAAAGAGCCTGCTTTCCTTGACCATCTGCGCGCTGCCGGGGAAGTCAACCGCTTCCTCTGTGAAAAAGCCAACCTTTTTGTGGGTTCTCATGTTGTCCCCGACGTAGCTTTAGTCACCCCCACCGATACATTAAAGTATGGGCGTGATAAAGACACGGTGCGCGATGCTGACAGCACCAATGCAGGCATCGCCCATGCCCTGACCCGATTGCACCTTAATAAACGATGGCTCTATCAAGATGCCTTTACTGCCGAGGCAGGCTCCCACTTTCCCGCTGTCCTAGCGACATTAGGCAACTTAACCAGCGACCGTTTTCTATCTCAGGCCGAAAGATATGTCCGTTCTGGCGGCAAGCTGTATTTAGAGGGGTTGGGAGAGCGTAACGAGTTTTATGAGCCTGCACCGGGCCGCCTGAACCGTTTCATCGGTGCCCAGGTAACAGCCGCGACACCCACGGATGACGAGATTACCCTTGTGAATGATGCTGCTATCTCTGGCCAGATTCTACGCTTCAAAATCCGTCGTTTGTCCCGCGTCGAAAGGGTTAGTCCTGACACGCAGGTGGTAGCCAAGTTCACTGATGGCTCGCCCGCTGTGCTGCTGCGTAGAGTTGGCAAAGGCATTCTTATCTGGGCACCGAACTGGATTGTGCGAGATGCTTCGTTCGCTTACATCCATGCAATCACACAACAGCGTGAAAAGCCCTTTGATTTCTGGGCGGCGTTTGATCCTGCTTATTGCGCGTATTATGCAGCCATCTTAAATCATCTGAGTGTGCAGGATACCCAGGTTACTGGCCCTAATAATGATGCTGTGCGCACCAGTGTGTTAAAAACGTCTGATGGCACAACTCTCCTTTCCTTAGTCAACTATGGAAATGCCAGGGATGTTACGGTGCGCTTATCGGGAGATGGACACTATTTAAGTGATCTGCGCACCGGAACAGCCATATCTTTCAAACGCACCAATCATGCAGTAGAGTTCCGCTACCACACCCCGGCCAACGCATGGACATTCTTTGCCCTGGCTAACAACGAACGGGGGCTGAATACTGAAATCCACAAGCCCCTTTATCAGATTCACGAAAACAAGCCATGAGCACTTTCAGAACCGATAGCGCAATTGAAAGGTAAAACTCAGAGGCCAACGATTCGCTCGAAGCGCCATTGCTGATTCGTATTTTTATTTTTGAGTCCTTGCACGACAGCCGCCCCATCGCCTCTCAACGCGCCACTAACTTCCAGCACTTTACCAGTCGCTTCGTTCTGAATACGATACCAACTGCCCCGCACGCGCTGCACTGTCCACCGTTGCCATGCATCTGTCGTATTCCATCCCTGGTCTATTTGAAGTCCATCGTGCGAATCTCCGTTCGGTGCTTCCAGTGCCAGTCCGCTATGCAGGGGCATGATTTTATATTGATTGTGGCCCAGGTGATAGAACCAAAAATAATTGTAAAAAGCGTTAGAAGGTGCAGCTTGCACCAATTTCGATCCCACAGTCGCGTTTGAGCCATTGGTGGGCTTAGTCGAATCAGTAGGCAGGAAGCTCAGGGCTTTGCCGCTGTTGCGATTCAGGACACGGTAAGCGCCATCGCGCAGGTAGCCACCGGGAACGCTAGGTGGCGTACCAGCAATCCATTGCTGCACCCGCTGGTAATAGGCGGTGGTGCTAATGGCTCCAGCTTGATCCCGCATCTGGCAACCAGGAATGCAGTTAGCCGTATCAGCCACCAGCCAACTGTTGCGTTCATGAATGTCATCGTAAGAACCGACAATTATGTAAGCCGGGGATTTACTTTTGGCTAAGGCGAAGTTGTAGTCCAGCCAGGCCAACGACTTACGCCACATGGTCTCATCTGTAGAGTTCCATTTGATGGCAGAGGTCACAAACATGGCTTCTGGCGAGGGCACGCTGCCGATCCAGGGTTCAAGCTGCCAACCCCATTTGTTCGCGTCCGAGTCTTCGCCTGAAGCCCATACCACCTTAAACTTGCTGCGCCACGGCCCTGGGCTGCTGTTAATGGTATGGAACCATTCCCGCGTGCTATAGCAAACAATGAGCGATTTACCGCCGTCTGTAACATAAGTTGGGGCATGGGGCGCGGTCGGGCCAGCGAAGTTGTTCCAGATGTCCTGTGCGTGAGTCTCGAAAGTGGCGGCATTGCCCAGGCTATTTTCTGCCACACAGAATTTAAGACCCTTCTGAGCGCAGAGGCTCTGCATATACTGGGACCTGGTATTGAGCCAACCCCAGCCATTAGTTAAATCCACAATAACTAACTGGATGCCCGCCTTTTTGCAGTTGTCGAGATATTCATTAATCTGGCTGTTATCGGCCCAATCTATCGCTTTCCAGGTGCCTCCAACATATACCCTGGCACCTTCATAGTCGGTAGGTTTCCACCACTTTTCAGTATGACCGTTCCAGACCATAAGCCAGGTCGCGTAAGTTGTAGCGTGAGCTTCAGCAGCAAGCAACAACGGTAATACTAACAGCATCAGTTTAAAAGCGGGAAGCAGTCTCGTTGTCTTTTGGTGATATTTCGATTTTAGGAGACAGGGCATAAATTAGTTCTTTCTTAGCCGAAGCAGTTACTTCTGCTCAGTGTTGGCACAAAACTGGAACGCAATTGAAGTTGCGGCAGCCTCACCACTTCCAAAATAAAGTCTAAGTAGTGTCATGCTGTGTCCGGTAGTGGACAGACTGAATAAAAGCCGCCGCGTACACTCGATTCGATGCTAACATTGTTAGAGTAGTTGCACAGGATTTTACCATCATTTTCTTACGACCTATTGAGCGAAATAGCCTCATCCACAGGAGCACAGCGCGATGATTAAGTTGCCGTTATTTTCCGCCAGTCAGAATGCCAAGAATAACACCCTGCACGGTGCCGGGCCGCGCCCACCCCAACCCTACAGTGAACAAACTCTGCATAAAGGCTCGCGCCTTGAGGGAGCCACTGTTACGGAAAGCGTGTGCCCCTATTGTGCCGTGGGGTGTGGGCTAAACATTTATACCAAGGGCGGCAAAATCATTGATATTGAAGGCAACCCTCGTAGCCCCATTAACGAAGGGACACTTTGCCCCAAGGGGGCCAACAGCTTTCAGTTAGCGGTCAACCCCCATCGTGTCAAGAACGTGATGTACCGTGCGCCTTACTCTGACCATTGGGAAACCAAATCGCTCGATTGGGCTTTAGAGCGGATTGCCCAACGTGTCAAGGAAACCCGCGAGGAAGGTTTCAAAGCGAAGAGCGAAGACGGCTTGCGCTTGAATGCGGTGCAGAATATGGGCAGCTTAGGTGGTGCCACCCTAGATAACGAAGAGAATTATCTGATAAAGAAGTTGTTATCCGGGGGCCTGGGCATCGTCTCTATCGAGAACCAGGCACGTATATGACATAGCGCATCGGTGCCCGGTCTGGGCGCTTCTTTTGGTCGCGGCGCGGCCACTTCTTTCCAGCAGGACTTAGCCAACAGCGATTGTATTCTCATCATGGGTTCCAACATGGCCGAGGCCCATCCGGTCGGCTTCCGCTGGCCCATGAAGGCTAAAGAAAAGGGAGCCAAGCTGATTCATGTTGACCCCCGCTTTACCCGCACCTCGGCCTTGTGCGATTTGTTCGTGGGCATCCGCGCTGGCAGTGACATTGCTTTTCTGGGCGGCCTCATTAATTATGTCCTCACCAATGAAAAATGGTTCAAAGACTACGTCTTAGCCTATACCAACGCTTCCACCATTGTTGCAGAGGGTTTTCAGGACACCGAGGAATTAGAAGGTGTATTTAGTGGCTATGATCCTCAAAAGCAAGAATATGACGCTTCTAAAGGTCACTGGGGCTACGAGGGTGCAGGCGGCGACAAACCAAAGCAAGATCAGGGAGTAGAAGGCGCAGGGGGTGCCGCTGAAGGCGGTGAGCAAAAATCCCAGCAGGGCAGCAAAGGCGTGCATGGTTATGGCCTGATGGGTGGAGCCAGTAGCCATTCGACGCCGCAGAGCGAATCAACTGCTGCTCCCGCTGGACAACCGCCGCGTGACCCAACATTGCAAGACCCGCGTTGCGCCATGCAATACCTGCGACGCCACTATGCGCGTTACACCCCCGAAATGGTGACTCAAACCTGTGGCTGCACGGTTGAACAATTCTTAGAAGTGGCCCAACTACTCTGTGACAATTCCGGGCCGGAGCGCACCACCGCACTGGTCTATGCCGTGGGCTGGACACAGCACACTACAGGGGTGCAGATTATTCGCGCCGCAGGCATTCTGCAAATGCTCTTAGGTAATATGGGACGCCCCGGCGGTGGCATTATGGCGATGCGCGGCCATGCCAGTATTCAAGGTTCGACGGATGTGCCGACGCTTTATGATCTCTTGCCGGGTTATCTCCCGCAACCGGCAGCCGATAAAGGGCATGAAGATTTGGCTTCCTATGTGAAGTATGAAGGAATGCCGACTGGCTACTGGGCGAACTTCCGTAAGTTTATCGTCAGCCTTTTGAAAGCCTGGTATGGTGAGGCGGCCACACCAGAGAACGATTTCTGCTTTAGCTGGCTGCCACGCATTGATGACGACTATTCTCAATTACTGTTCTTCAACAAGATGGCGAAAGGCGAAGTGAAAGGTTACTTCCTTTTCGGGCAGAACCCTGGTGGGGGTGGTCCGAACGCCCGCCTGCACCGCGCCGGACTGCGCAACCTCGACTGGCTGGTAGTAGCCGACTGGTTCGAGACCGAAAGTGCTGTTTTCTGGAAGAATGATCCCACCGCGCCGCCGTCATCGGAAATCAAGACCGAGGTCTTCTTTATCCCGGCAGCCTCGGCCACCGCTAAAGAAGGCTCTTTTACCAATACCCAACGCCTGCTGCAATGGCATGATAAAGCCGTTGACCCCGAAGGCGACTGCCGCTCTGACCTATGGTTTGTCTACAATCTGGGCAAGCGCATTAAGCAACTGTATGCCGATTCCACTGATCCCAAAGATGATCCCATTAAGCATCTGACCTGGGACTACGATCATGACGAGCCGCCACGTCTGCCGGATGGCTCGCTGAGCCGTATTGAAGGTGAGCCGAATGCCTCCAAAGTGTTACAGGAAATTAACGGTTATAACTTGAAGGAAATTGACTCACGCACTGGCAAACCCAAGTTGCTCAGTGGCTTCTCGGAGTGTAAGGAGGATGGTTCGACGGCTTGCGGCTGCTGGATTTACAGCGGCGTCTTCCCCGAACCGGATCGCAACCGTGCCCGCGAGCGCAAGATCACCGATAACCCGGTGCAACCAGAGTGGGGCTTCGCCTGGCCACATAACCGGCGCATGATGTATAACCGGGCCAGTGCTGACCCGCAGGGGCGACCCTGGTCGGAGCGCAAGAAGTATATCTGGTGGGATGAAGAGAAGAAAAAATGGGTGGGCAACGATGAGCCGGACTTTGAGCCGGATAAGCCACCGAGCTATCGTCCGGCTCCCGATTGCAAAGGTATGGATGCCATTTCAGGGGCCGAGCCATTTATTATGAAGCCGGATGGCCGCGCCTGGCTGTTTGCCCCCGGCGGCACTAAAGATGGCCCGTTCCCGGCGCATTACGAGGCTGGGGAATCTCCCGTGCGCAACCTGCTGTATCCCAAGTACCAGGCCAGCCCCACCACGCGCTACTTCGAGGGGCCGCTCAATCCTATCGCGCATACGCCAGAAAGTGAGTATCCCATCGTAGCCACCACTTTCCGTTTAACAGAGCATTACCTGAGTGGCCCAATGAGTCGCTTCAATAGCTGGCTCAACGAGTTGCAACCGGAAATGTTTGCGGAACTGAGTCCTGAACTGGCGGAGGAAAGAGGAATTGAGCATGGCGGCTGGATGACCATCTCCTCACCGCGCGGCTCCATTGAAGCGCGGGCGATGGTGACGCGGCGCATTAAGCCATTAACCATTGATGGCCGTATCGTTCACCAGATTGGGCTACCTTTTCACTGGGCTTTTGCCGGGGAAACGGTGGGCGGGAATGCCAATGACTTAACCTCGCTCACGGCTGATCCCAACGTGAGTATGCACGAGGGTAAAGCCTTTGTTTGCGAGGTGCGCCCCGGACGCACCGGCACTCCAGCACAACCAACCAAAAAGGTCGCGCCCTGGCCGACCCGCGAAGACAGCCCGGATACGCCCAAATCGGCGCAGCCGGAAGGACATTTGAAGTAGTGGCGTGTAACGCTTTATTAACAATTTGAGTTGCAAAGATCGTTAAAAGTTGTCATGTTGAGCGCAGTGAAACATCTCGTGCCTCTTAGTACAAGGGAATAATACGCACGAGATGCTTCACTGCGCTCAACATGACACATACCCTTTTTATTTAGGTAAATGTTCGACTCAGGAGTAACGCAAAATGATCCTACAGCAATTGCCAGTGCTGAATGAATTATCGAATGCCTTTCCGCCGCGCCAGACACCAGTGCCCAGCCCCGGTTCCGACACTCAGCCGCTCATGGGTTTTTTTACGGATACCTCAGTTTGCATCGGCTGCAAAGCCTGCGAGGTGGCCTGTAAGCAGTGGAACCAATTGCCTTCTGATGGCTTTAACTTTACCGGCCATTCCTATGACAATACGCGGATGCTTTCGGAAACGACTTGGCGACATGTCGCTTTCAAAGAGAAGATCGGCGGTGAAAAGAGTCGCTGGTTGATGATGAGCGATGTGTGCAAGCATTGTGAGGATGCCCCCTGTCAACAATCGTGTCCGACTGGCTCAATTATTTACAACGAGTTTGGCGACGTGTATGTGCAGCCCGATATTTGCAACGGTTGCGGCTATTGCATCAGTGCCTGCCCGTTTGGAGTCTTGGGCCGCAGCCCGGAAGATGGTCGTGCCCACAAATGCACCCTTTGCTATGATCGCCAAACTGATGGGATGCAACCCGCCTGTGCTAAATCGTGCCCCACGGCTTCCATTCAGTTTGGCCCGGTAGAAGAGCTACGCGAGAAGGCGAAACAGCGCGTTGAAACTCTGCACGCGCAGGGCAACACGCAGGCTTATTTGTATGGAGCCGACTCGCTCGATGGCTATGGGCGATTAAACTCTTTCTTCCTGCTGGAAGACCATCCCAACGAATACAACTTACCGGAAGCGCCGCCCCAGCCGCTCCACGGCCAGGAAACCCGCTACGCCCTCAGCCTTTTGACCGGCCTCGTGCTGATGCTTTTATCGGCCCTTTTCTTCAGCAAAGGAGATAACTATGCCCGGTGATACCGACAACCGACGCCAGTCTCCTGACGAGCAAGCAGGCAAGGGTGGCAAGAATTCTGCGGATAGCAGTGGACAAGAAGCATCTTATTATGATGTGCCTATGCTAAAGCCCCCCGTATGGCAGTGGGAGATTGCTACTTACTTTTTTCTGGGTGGCCTGGCTTCGGGTGCTTATATTCTGGGACGCCTGGCCGAACGCTTTGGCGGCGAAGATTACCGCGAGATCACACGGGCAGGCACGGCGATTGCGGCAGTGGCCGCTATCCCCTGCTCGCCCCTCTTAATAAAAGACCTGGGTGATCCTAAACGCTTTCACCACATGCTGCGTGTGTTCAAGCCCAAGTCGCCCATGAACCTGGGGAGTTGGGTACTTACCGCCTGTAGCGCCCTCATTGGCTTGGCGACAGTCCGGGAAGTCTTAGACAGCAAACAGGAGGATTTACCCACCGAGGCTGTACGGGTAGCCGATGGAGCTATCAATATTAGTGATATAGTCGGGTTGCCCCTGATGCTGCTGCTCGGCAGCTACACCGGGATTCTACTCAGTGCTACAGCTACACCAGTGTGGTCACGCAATCGCTGGTTGGGGCCACTCTTTATATCCAGTGCCATGAGCACCGGGGCGGCTGCCATCAGCCTGGCGTTAGAAGCAACCTCAGAAGCAAAGAGTCCCGCCAAAGACGCTCTCCAGAAGGTGGAGACCACCGCGCGCGTGGTCGAAGGTGCCATGTTAAGTGGCTATCTGGTATCCTGTGGTGAACTGAACGAGCCACTGACAAAGGGCAAATTCGCGCCGCATCTGTGGGGAGGCACAGTGGGCGGCGGCTTTATGCTACCTGAACTATTAGAGCGGCTTCCCGTAGGCGGTAAAGTACGGCGCTGGATTAAAATCATCGCTGACATGAGTACGCTGTTGGGTGGGCTGGCGCTACGTTGGTCTATTCTCTTCGCGGGGCATGATTCGGCTAATGACCCCGAAGCAGCGCGGCAGGCAAGTCGTCCGAAATAACTTTTAATAACCTATGCTTCAAGCTCATAACGGCACACCAGGAGAATGATAACATGCCGCGTTTCTGGCGTTTTTTGTTGAATATTACTCTTCTATTAGTTGGGTTATCCTCAATCACCAGACCTATTTTCGCACAGGGGCAGCCTGCTATTCGCACTACCGTGAATTCTACCTTCCGCAACCCTCTCAAGTTAGAAGGAGCCGACCCTTGGTTGACTTATTACAACGGCTGGTATTATCTCTCCACGACAACGGCGGTAGACATCCGCTTGCGACGGGCACGGCGTTTGGGAGAACTGAAGGATGCGCCCGATCAAGTTGTCTGGAAGGACAGTACCCCTACCCGCTTCCGGGATATGTGGGCACCGGAATTCCACCTGCTCAACGGAGGTAATGGCCTGCATTGGTATCTCTATTACACTGCCTCCGATGGGCCTGATGAACACCATCGCTTATATGTCTGCGAGAGCGCAGGCACCAATCCGATGGGGCCATACACCTTTAAGGCTCAACTGCTAACTGATCCTAACAACGAATTCTATGCCATAGATGGCACAGTCTTAAAGCTGCCGGATGGCTCCCTCTACTTTATCTGGTGTGGTCGTCCCAGCCCCACAGGTCAGGGGCTTTATATTTCACGCATGACCAACCCGTGGACACTGACCGGCCCGCGTGTTTACTTGCCTGCTGATGGTTTTGGCTGCAACGTCGTGCGCGAGGGGCCAGAGACGCTGCAACGCAACGGCAAGGTGTTTCTCATCTACTCATCCTGTGGCGCATCTACCCCTGACTATAAGCTGGGAATGCTCAGTGCGGATATACACAGCGACCTGCTCAACTTCGCTTCCTGGCAACAATACCCCCAGCCTGTTTTCGCACGGGTAGATCAATATGGCGTCTTTGGGCCGGGACATAACTTCTTCTTTCAATCCCCAGATGGCAAAGAAGACTGGATTGTTTACCATGCCAAGTCCGGCACTGCCGATACCTACGCCGACCGCTCCACGCGGGCGCAACGCTTCACTTGGAACCCGGACGGCACCCCGAACTTTGGCTTGCCCTTGCCTGTAGACCAGGACATTCCCGCACCATCTGGTGAACCGCCATCTGGCGAACCGCCGTTACCACTTGTCCGCTAACCACATCTGCTTGTTACCAACGCTTATACCGAAAGGGATCATCACCCAGGTTAAAGTCGGTGCGGTAATCGGGATGATAAAAACGCGGCATGGGTTTCGCGGCAGGATGCACAATCATTTCTTCGGCACGAGCGCCAAAGCCGCCTCCTCCATAGCGATCCCAGAGACGAATAGATAAGGTATTTTTCCCGGCACGCACCAGGCGACCGGGAACGGTATAAGTGCGTTTCAGATTCCAAGCATCACCGGGAGGTGTATTGGTCTGGCCAATGCTTTCTCCATTCCAGAAGGTCTGGTCAAAGTCATCCAGCGCACCCAACTCTAACACCAGGTCTTGGCCTGACCAACCAGACGGCACCTCAACTTCACGACGCAGAACGGCTTCACCGTCTTGCGCCGTGAAAGCAGGTAGCATAACGGGCGCTTGCACTGGCTGCCAGTTGGCGGTGCCTTTCCCTTGCACTAATTGCTGCGCGGCATCTGAAATGCCAGGGTCAGGGATCGCGTCAGCGGGTGTGGCCGCGCCGGGCACGAGCTTGGTATAAGCCACCTGCCATGTCCCGGCCAGCGATACATCATTCGGATCAGCCCGTTGCGCCGTAAAGACAAAATCATCCGCTCGCAAGGTTGCGCCCAGGTTAGCCAGCACCTGGGCCACAGCGCGGGTCTGCCGCCAGCGAGTGAAACGAAAATAAGTTAAGCGGTCAGCATCAAAACGCTCCGGGTCACATTGCAGCCATACCACGACGCCTTGACCAACGCGCTTCATCGCTAATTGACCACCTGCGCCCACCTGCAAGTAGGGGTCGGCAACGCCTTGCAGCAACCAGGCAGATGCTTCATTGCGCCAGCGTAAATCCGAGGGCGATAGTCCCGCCGCCGCATTCCAGGTGGGCACTTCCAGGGAGCCAATGCTGGTCTTTTGCACAAGAGTTGCGCCTAACGGCAATACCCCTGTCCCCCCTGCCCCCTGACGCGGCAAGAAGACAACCTTGCCACCTTTTTCCAGATAAGCCCTCAACGTTGCCTCTGCCACATGAGCATCCGGGGCCAGCAGGACAAGGCCCGCATCGCCGGGCAGCGAATCCAACCGTTCACACTGCACACCCAACATCGAAAACCAGTCGGGAGCATTGCCTAACAGAGCGACTTTAGCCGCGCGTGGCTGCAAAGGTGCCGTCTGTGCATAATTGATAATCTGGCGCGTCAGGCGATCCGCTGCCGGTTCCTGGAGCGTGTGTTCTTCTAAATCGAGCAAGCAGAGTGTCAGGCGTCCGGCACTGTAGTCGAGTTCCAGCAGCGGTGCATAGGCCCCGTCAAACTCACATTCCAGGAGAGGCCGCCAGCCAGAGAGATGGGGCTTTTCAATGGCGGCTGAAGCCACGCCGCCACGATTGCCCCAGTGCCAGCCATAAGGCTGCTCCTGTTCCCAATTACTCGGCATAGGGTAAGGATCAACGAGGGTGCTTTGTCCGGCCCAGTCGCGCAAATCTTGAGCATCTAATCCACGCACCACCGGGTGAGCCGCATTGATGGGAAAAACCCGGCGGGTGACGTGGCGTGACACGCGCAGGCCCCAGGTATCGCGCATCCAATCTGGCTGTTGCGTAAAAATGATAGCCCGTCCCCCATTGCGTACAAAGTCTTGCAATTGGCGCGGCATAAGCGTGGCATTAGCCGGAATATGATTGAAGGCTTCACGGCCAATCACTAAGAGGGGTGCCTTCTGGCCTCCCCTGCTCTCGCCCGTCCAAGGCTGGACACTATAGCCCAAACTCTTGAGCATCTTAGTCGTCGCGCCGACCGGGTCAAAGGCCAGCACGGTGCCACGCTCCCGCGGCAAGCGCGGAAAGACGCGAACGGAATACTGGTCGTTGTGCGTTACCGCGCCGATCTTAACCGTAAGGGTAATCATGCCATCAGTTTTTTGGCTGACTTTTGGCGCGGCAAAGGAGAATGGCACGAAGAGATTTTGCGCTGTGTCAATCATGCCATGACTTTGGCCTCGCCCTATGACACGGTCTCCGACACGAGTCAACCAGCTTACGGCGTAAGGCTGAGTTGAGCGAGTATCATTAATGAGCACGGCTTGCTTGGACACCCGCTGGCCTACCCAAAAAGCGTGCTGCTTATCGGTAACAGTTCCAGGCTCACCACCGATATAAGCCAGTGTTGCGCCATCGTTTTCCATCAGGGCGTGGGCAGCGGGTAATAGTTTATAGCCACCTGCGGGACGCAAGTAAAACAGCAAGGACTGCGACAGCTTTGGCTCATAGGTGCCGCGCCGACCCGGTTGAAATGGCGGCGCGTCTACGGACGCGGCAGTGCCACCCTCCCAGCCATGCGCCGCCGACCAGGGCACCATGCCGCCCGTGATGTCAGTCGCCCGCCAACTGCGCCAGGTGTTGGTCACAAACAACTGTTGTAGCATCTGACTGGCGGGCGAAAAATCTAAGGCGGCATCGCCCTGCCAGTTTTTATAAACCTGTTCGCCGGTAAAATGCTCCCGCATGGCAGCCCGATACTCTGGCGTTTCGTGCCTGTATATTTCAGGCCCATAATAAATAGCCGCAAATTCAGTGAGCCAGGGTTCGCTCGCTATCGCGCCACCGAAGTCAGAGCGGCCCCGCATATAGGAACAATCGAGTGGCGTGCCGAATTCGACAGCCAGGTAGGGTTTCGGGCCATCTTTAGCCCATTGCGAGAGCCACTCTTCACGCTCCTGCAAGGGGTGAAAGTCGAGGTAATTATTAACGGCATAAACATCCCCCGCAATCGCCTGGTGGATGAAGGCAGGGCGTGTTGGATCATAGCGTTTGATGGTATTTAAGCCGTCATAAATCACGGCCAGATGCTTCTTTTCAGCAGGGGTGTGAACTACCGTATCACGCCCTATTTCGCGGGGGTTTTGGTCTTGCGCGTGCCCGAACAGGTTGCCGCTGGAACTCCACAAGAGAATCGAGGGATGATTGCGGGCACGCCGCACTTCCTGCCAGGTTAGCCGTTCAAATTCTTGTCGGGCAACGGGACTTTTCCAATCGTTGCCGCCCCACGGCATGTAATCGTTCATGGCCCCGCAAGAACCCATGAGCGGAAATCCCTTATGGTCAGCCTCGGTGTAAAAGACCTCATGAAAATGATGTTGCCCTCGCCGTTGCGCCTGGTAGGGCCACATCTCGCCAATGTTATAACCAACCCAGCGCATTCCATCCAGCACGCCATCTATATATTCGGGGGTGCCGCCAGTGCCCGACCATTGTTCCGGCATTACTTGCGGGCGCAACCGAAATTCCTTGCCATTTAGAAAGAACTTGCGTCCCTCGACCCAAAATTCACGAAAGCCAAATTCTTGCGCGTATTCATCGTTCAATGGATTAGGAGTTAGCGGGGAGTAAGTGGGAGGAAAGATTTGCTGGGCCGTTAATTTCACCGTATATAAGTTGGGCTGATCTAAATCCCAGAGAGCCGCATTGTGCCAGGGCCAGGAAATTTTTACAGTTTGCAGCGGGGCCGCCTGCACTGTGACGGTCGTCCTAAAGGTTTGCTCTACCTTGCCGTTGCGCTCCATGCGCGCTATGAATTGCACCTGACTTGCGGGTTGCACATGGGCCAGTTCAACATCGAGGGTAATTTGCTGCTGGCGCGTCGAAGGCTGCACAAAGACATCGGAGATATATTGCTCCTGGAGCCGCGATTCCAGCAGCACATCGTCAATAATGCCCTTGCTGGGCAGGGTTGCTTCGGCAAAAGAAACCTGCCCAGCACCTGGCCCCATAAAGGTGCCGACTTTATCACTGGAGGGACTCGCTGCGACAAAAACGCGCAAGTTAGCATCCTGCCCTGGCTGCACCAAGCTGGTGATATTCACTTCACCACCGGGCCACCCAATGCGCCCTGCTTCTTTACCATCCACATAAATCCAGGCATCGGTCGAGACACGCTGGAAATTTAAGATAATAGCACGGCGTTGCCAGGCTGCTGGCACATGAATCAGGCGCTCATACCAACCCTGGGAGAGACTGTCGTTCTTCCAGGTATCCCACATCGGGCCATTGCCAGGAGCCACCACACGGGGAATGTTAATGTCACTATAACCCGTGCGCCAACTGCCGGGGACGCGGATGTAACCCCAACCATGACTCGCAGGCTCTTTGAGCGTCGCCTGTGCCGGTTGAAATTTCCAGAGGCCGTTCAGCACCACCCGCCCGCGTGTCGCACTGACATTTTCCACTGGCTCCTGCCCCCAATACAGCCGTTCGCCAGCAGGCAACTGCGCATCTGTGGCAACCTCTGAGTTGTTCACAGCAGATGTCTGTCTTTGTTGGGCTTGCACTGCCCCACTCATCAAGCCTAACGTAATCAACAATATGATCCAGGCATCAACAAACGTGGGCCTCATCATTATTCCTTAAATTGGTAATTCATGAAGTTCAGAGAACTCAGGTAAGGCCGCATACAAGCTACATTGATGGTGCCTGTCATGGCTCTGGGTATGGAGAAGAAAGGCTGAGGTTAGAGCAGATTGGGCCAACCTTGCCGGAGATGAACCAGACTCAAGCGCGTCAGGGGAATTACGTACCCGTTGTTTCTAAACCGTCTATAAGACGAACGTTTTCACCATCGGCACGAGCCGCATCTAAGGCAGTGTCTATGTCAGAAAAGGGGCCACGAACTTCATAACCTTGCTGTGGTGAGCAAAGAGCAGTGGACATGATTGGCATCCATGACCCGGTGCCCTGGCGTCGTACCAGGCACCATACCCCGCTCGGCTCATTTACTTTATGGTGAGAATCATTTGCTGTCATGATGGTCTTCTGTTCTTCTCAGTATAGACAAAATTGCGACTTGAATCCCATTTCCTTTAGTGATCTCAATCAGCATATCAATTATAAGGCAAACAAATGGTTAGGCCTTGAATGTTCCTAAATGGGCGGAGATGCTGGGTTACCAAGGGAATTTCATGCGCGAGGGCGGTGGCGGCAATGAGAGCATCCAAAGGCTCTAAGCCATCGGCTAAAGTGTGCGCCAGCAATAGTTCAACCGAGCGGGAAGACGCCATTGGGCCTAAAGATAGCACCGCATAGGGCTGCACAAAACGCCGGATGCGCTGCAATTGCTCCTCATTCTGCGCTCCACCCAGTAAAGTCAGGTAACTCGCCGTTGCCAAGCGAATCTCCACGGGTGGCTGCTCGAAAAAACGCACCGCTGGTGCCGCACCAGTCGCTAACGCGATACAAACATCGGTATGCACCAGCACTGGGCTGCCAGACGGTAAAGCGGAGGCCAACGACCATGCCCCAGACTCAGTTGCAGCATCAGCCTGTCCCGTCTCGCCCGCTCGCTCAGCCCAGATACCCGCTATGGCCTGATGGCCATCTGGAATGTTAGTGGTACCAATGCTTCCCGTCGCCAGCACAGCGTGTCCGGTTTCGGCTTTGCGCCAGGCCACAGGGTCAGGACGTGGCACAAAGTTTTGAAGTGGCAACGTTTGCCCCCTCGATGGCGCGGCTGCCTGAACCCCCAACGCCTGAGCTAACCGCTCGCGCTCCGCTTGTGGCAATTGAACAGCTATCGCCATCGCTTCCTCAAAAAGTGACATATTGATCTCCTATTGACTACATTCGGCTTTATAACCACGTCTAATTGGTGTGTCTAACTATCAATAAGCTTGCACTTCATATTGAATATGGAACAGAAACTCATGGCAAGGTGTCAATAAGCAGAGGTAACCTTTATCGTATCTTGAGAGGGCAGATGGGCAAATTCTCTGAACCTGTCTCTTTTGACATTCGTCTGCCGCCTTCGGTTATCTCGCCAGGCGTGACAGCCTCTCAGATGCATGATATAACTTTCGTCACATTTAAAAGCAGCAGAATTTGTTGCTTTGCCTCTGTTAACAGAGGTCAATCTTAATTATGTACAGCAGGTAAATGAGTATGCGCGTTTTTATGTCGGGTTCTTCTACCTCTCGCAAGCAGTTACTGAGTCTGGGCTTAGGTCTTAGTATCATCACCAGCAGTCCTATTGCTATGGCTCAATCGGGAGGAGGGTTTGGCGATAGCAGCCGCCCAACAGTGTCAAGTTCAGGTATGGATATTCCTGATCAGGTAAAAAACTATGTTTTAGGCTCAGGGGATAAATTAAGAATCGCTGTAGAAAACCATCCTGAGTATGATCAGGATAACGTGATTGTGCCGCCAGATGGCCTTATCGTGCTGCCAGTTTTTGGCACGCTACAAGTTGAGGGGAAAACCAGGGCACAAGTTCAAACTGCTCTTACTAAAAAGATTGGCACTCGCCTGCGCAGCCCACATGTTACAGTCAGTATCATGGCATTACGTCCAGCCAGTTCCGGCTACGTGTTCGTCATTGGCGATGTCCAGGCTCCCGGCACCATAGACATTCGTAATGGCTATCGGATTAGCAATCTTTTGGCCCGTGTTGGTGGGGTACGCAATGGTCGTATTGATGACACTGAGGCGACATTGGCCCGTAGCAAAGGCAAGCAGAAAATACAGATACCAGTTGATCTTTTCAAAGCCTCAACTTCTCCGAAATCCGCCGCTGATACGGTGCTTCAGAGCGGCGATATTTTAACCGTGCGCGTCAAAGACCCCGCCCAGGTTGCCATCAATGGCGACGTTCGAGTTCCCGGTTTCTATGATATGCGCCGCGTGCCACATGCTGCGGATCAGGAAATTCCAATGAATGCGCATTTAGTGGATTTGTTAGTAGCAGCCGGGCTGACTGGTGGCGTAGCGGCCAATACAACTGGCGGGGGAGGGACGGGGGGATCTGCTGGCGGAGCAGGCGCGGCGGTCAAGGCCGTATCAACAAATGCAGGGCCAACCAATGCCACCACTGGAGAAGTGCAATATACCGGTTTCTTGATGCGTAAGGGTCAAAAGATCACCCTCCACATTAATGATGCCATCAAGTTCAAGGATTCTGAATCGAATATTGCGCTTCAGGCAGGTGACCTCGTCACCGTTGAAAAAGTGCCCCCGATCACAGTTTATATTAATGGATTTGTGAATGCGCCAAACGCTTATACCTTCACGCGTGGTGTCGGGGTGGTGCAGGCTATTGCCCAGGCAGGCAGCCTGACCAAGCCAACCGAAAAAATTAATGCCACGATTCACCGCAAAGGGAATCTGATCATTCCGGTTGATCTGAACCGAGCTTTCTTAGGCAGAGTACCGGAAGATAATCCCTTATTGGAAGATCAGGATACCTTGCAACTCGATGAACCCAATATTATCCGCGTTTATGTGTCGGGCGCAGTGGGGAAGCCTACTGGCCCGGATGCCCTGCGCTTGCCCACGAATGCAACGGTGTTAGATGCTATTACCCAATCTGGGGGCATAACTCCCAATCCTGACACAGTCACGCTGAGTATCCTAAGGACCCTATCCAACGGCAAAACCACTATCTTGCGCGTTGATCCTATCACGTTATTGAATGGAACCGACCCCAGCCAGAATGGGCAATTAAAAGATGGTGATGTCATTACCGTTGCCGATCTCCAGAAGCGAATTGTGTATGTCAGCGGCCAGGTAGCACACTCCGGCGCACTGGAATTAAAGCCAGGCGAGGGCTTGATCCAGGCTATTGCAGATGCCGGCGGCACCACCGATACGGCTGCCCTCACACGGGTCACGGTCAATCGCCTTGGCGAAGTTCATACCATAGATGCCTACAATGCTTTAAGGATGGGGGCTAAGTTGGATTTCCCCTTAGAAGCGGGAGATAACATCATCGTTCCCCTTAATGAACAGCGCGTTCTGGTGATAGCCGGAGTAAATAAGCCGGGCTTTGTGCCAATGCCAGAGAAGAAGACTTTAACAGTGCTTGATGCGATTAACCTGGCGGGGGGGCCGCAATATAACGCTAAAATCCAGGAAGTCCTGGTTATTCGTCAGACCCCTACTGGTAATAATAATATTACCATCCCTTATGACCGAATCCAGAAGGGCGACCTTAAATATAATATTCCCCTGGAAGATCATGATGTTGTGGCAGTGCCTCAGGGCAAAATATCTGGCAACTTCATCCAGAAGTCAGCATCGTATATTGGACTCTTTGGCTTTTTACGTTCCTTTGCTGGTTTATAGGCAAGCATTTCTCAGCCATCAGCTAAGGGGCGTTTCGATTTAAGGGCAGCAATCTGTCCAAAATTCTTGCTGCCCTTAAATCGAGTTGAAGCATATCCACACATGAAAATGGCGTGATTTGCAGCATACCCACACATTGCCTCATACTTAGAGATTAGTCATAAAATTTGAAAATGCAGTCCCCAGGCTTAGGTTGTTGGGGTCTCTATAAATTACCTTGCTATGGCTACGCTTATTTAGCAGCAACGAAGTTTATTAAAAGGAAACCATCAGTCTCATGGCTCAAGTAGAACCCGAAGCACAGGGCCAATCCTCTGGCTCAACCCCAACTCCTAACTACCCGGTGCTGGCACGCGACCATGCCAATAGCAGCAACGGCCATGCCAACGGCAGTAACGGTCATGGGAATGGCAACACTGATGGCAATGGCAGCGGCACGAGTGTAAGTTTGGATGATCCCCGCACCAGACTGTTGTTGGAACAACTCTTAACCACGCTCTCCCATGAAAGTGTCCCGGCGGAGGAAAAGATGGCCCACACCATAGGTTTGGGCCATTATCTCACGGCTTTGCGGCGACGCTGGCGTCCCATGCTGTTTGTTTTTCTAGTGACCACTGCGCTCATCGCCTTCAAGTTAAAACCGGAAGCTGCGACTTATGCGGCCACCGCCACCATGCTGCTCCCCACTGCCAATAACTCCACTGCTGCCGCAACAGCCACCGACGTGGCGAACTTAATCAGTGGTAAAGTTGTGGCATCAGGGGGCAGCGTCGACACCCAAATCGCGGTTGTCGAAAGCCCTGATCTTGTGGCCAAAGCCATGTCAAAGTTACCCCACGATTTGCGGGCTAAGGGCTGGCAAGACCCTAATGCGTTAGCCGCCGACGTAAAGGCTGCGGCACCTATCTCGACGGACCTCATTGATATCACTGCCAGGGCTGGCAATCCCACGGCAGCCAAAGCCCTGGCAAATGAGATGATTGATGTTTATGGAGAATACTTAAAGAATCAAAACAAGAATCTAACTAAGGCTAATCTGATTTTCTTGAGACAGACAGTAAATAATGTCAAACACAATCTGGATAACGCTAAGCGACAGCTACAAAACTTCAAGGAACAGACCAAAGTCTATACTGTCGAAACGCGATTAACGCAAATCACGACCCAGTTGCAAAATTTACGGGATGAAGCCAATAAAGCGGATGCAGAAGTGGCTGCGGGAGATAATAGCTCGACAGTCTTAGGGGACGCCACCACCTCTGGCCTCTTGCAAAAAGCTACTGAGGCCAAGCTCAAATACGAGACTGTGTTGCGGGACTATTATCCCACGGCACCAGAAGCGATTAAGGCACAGCAAGACTGGCAAGCAGCCGATCAACTTGTCAAAAATCGTATCGCTACGATGCACCAAACGGCCCAGGCACGGGCGCGGGCGGTGCATACGGAACTGGCTCAGGCACAGCAAGAAGCTAGCACCCTACCGGCCACAGAATATAAGCTCACCGAACTGATGGGCCAGGTGGAACAGTACACCAAGACTTACCAGACGCTCAGCAATAATCTTATTAATATGGAACTGCAAAGCCGGTCAGCGATTGCTACTGCCGTGCCTTTGACAAGAGCTACCGGAGCAGTGGCCGCAGTGCGCACCTGGCAACAAGCTGCTATCACAGCCATGATCTGTGCCCTGGTGCTGGCGGCTTTAGCGGCTGTCCTGTTAGAACAGACGGATAATACTCTCCATTCTGTGGACGACCTGGAATCCCTCTTGCCCCATGCTTCTGTGATGGGCACAATGCCCCTCCTGAAGAAACCATCAGAGCGGCGTTTGATGCAGGTCAACGGCAATGGCAATGCATCGCCGATGCTATTAGAATCTTGTCGTATTTTGCGCTCTAATCTAGCTTTCGCCACCCTCGATAGTCCAGCCCGGAGCGTGCTGATTACCAGTGCTGATCCCGGCGAAGGCAAGTCACTGAGCGCCCTAAACCTGGCCACTGTTATGGCTTTCGATGGTCGCAAAGTTGTTTTAATTGACTGCGACCTGCGTCGCCCAGCCCAACATTTTTTGCATGAGATACCCTTAGAGCCAGGTGTCAGCAATGTGCTGTCTGGTGAGTCCACCATTGAACAAACCATTAAGAAAACGCCCATTGATAACCTGTGGGTCATTCCAGCAGGCAGCTTACAACCCAATCCACCCGAATTACTGGGCAGTGGTCATTGCCGCCAGATGCTACAAGATTTGAAGGAGCATTACGATGTGGTCATTATTGATAGCCCGCCTGTGCTATCTTTAACCGATGCACAGGTATTATGTTCGCTCGCTGATGGTGTTGTGATGGTGGTCGGGGCGGATTCGACGGCTAAACCACACGTTAAGCGTGCCCAGGCGATGTTACGGCACGCAGGTGGACGGGTATTAGGTATTATTCTCAACAAAGTGCGCGAGAGTAACAACCCCGATAGCTACGGCGCTTACTATTCTTACTCTGCCTATGGGGACGGTCAGAACTTAAGTAACCGACCTAAGGGCCTTTTGACACGGGGACGTTAATGCATTGCTCTAACCTGCTACGCAGGTGGGTAAGAATTCTGGTCGTTTACCCACCTGCGGCACGGGTAGCCCCTATAGTAAACTACCCTGTTGCAGCTTAGCAGTCGTAGCCGCCTGTTTATCCAATGCCTAACGAGAATCCCGCTTCTTCCGTCCCTTTCCCGTTTCCGCCGCCTGATGATGCTCCTGCATCACCTGCCCCTGCTGCATTTGAGGTTTCTAGTCCGCCCTCACCAACCATAATTCCGCCGTCCGACAGTGTTACCACGCCCACAACAGAGCCAGGCACCACAGGCAAGACACGCAGAGCAGCCTTGCTCACGGTTGGCTCCACTGGTCTTTCTGCTGTCATTAGTTTAGCCAATGGCCTGTTAATGGCTCGTCTGGTGGGGGCCACACGTCCTTTAGATGCTTACCTCATTGCCCAGTTAGTGCCTCAGCTACTGGGCATTACCTTTGGCCCCCGCTTTTCCGCCTTTTTAGTGCCGTGGCTCATTTCCCTGCGCCATGCTAAGGGCACTGCCTTTGCCCGCACCATGCAGACGCGGCTCTTAATCTTTTGCCCATCGGTTACGGCGATTCTGCTCCTACTTTGCTATTTCTGGAATCGAGAAGTGGCAGCGGTCTTAGCACCAGGCTTTAAACGCGCGACTGACCAGGAATTAGTAGTAAACCTCATGAAGTGGACTTTCCCCGGTGGCGTCTGCTTTATGGCACTCTCGGTTTTAACCAGCATTGCCCATTCGCAACAACGGTTTAAAGGGATGGCGCTGGCGACTCTTATCAACCCAGCCGTAACTCTCGTGCTGTTAGTTTGCTTTGGCAAGACTCTGGGCGTGTTCGCTCTGGCCGCAGGATTTATGATAGGCCCCCTCCTTGGTTGTCTTCCTGTGCTGTGGTCGCTTCGTGGTTCCTGGCAAGATGACAATATCGTTAATGGCTTAAATGGTAACGGGCAGCAGGATACAACTCTGCGCGAAGTCCCGCACTTTAGCAGCGTCTTTATGCTGGCTCTGATTACCACGATGCAGGTGCAAATTCCAGCCATCGTGGGACGTATTCTGGCCTCTGGTATGGGGGATGGCGTCATTGCGAGTGTCGAATATGCGGGCCGTTTCTCCTGGATGCCCGTCACCGTGCTGGCCAACTCAGTGGGTAACGCCTTACTACCCAGCCTAGCCGAAAAGCACCAGACATCGGAAAATGGCCTGGATGCTGCCGCCTTGAGCAACACTACCAAGGCCATTCGCGTCTTAGCTTATGTTTTAGTGCCCTTAGCAATGGTGTTGGCTTGCTATGCTTTCCCAGTCATCAGCATCGCTTTAGGTGGCGGCAAGTTCGACCGCAACGCCGCTATTCTCACAGCGGATATGATGACCTGTTGCACCCCTCTCATCTGGATTGGCCCAATCTGGATGATCCTCTTTAAAGTGATCCAAGCGCGCAACGCCCTGCGTGTGTTGTTGGAAACCCTAATCTTAGGCACCGTCGTGGACGTTGTGTTCATGCTCTGCTTTAAGAATGTGCTTGGCTATCGTTCCATTCCACTCGCAAGTTCGGCAGATTGCCTGATGGCCACAGCCTTTGCTCTTTATCGCACCCACTCTTCTATTGCTTTGCCTTTAGGCGAAATCATGAGCAGCATGGCTACCCTGACCGTAATCGCCTTAATTGCCAATCTGGTTGTCTTCATCGTGCGTCCCGTGACCCCCTGGCTCATCACGGGAGCCGTTTATGGTGTTGTTTACCTTGGTTTAGCCTGGATATTGAAGATACGAGAACAAAGAGAGTTTTGGTCACTCATTCTGGGCAAAGGACTCAAACGCTTTCGCGCCGCAGCCAGTTAATCAATCCAACCTGATGATTAACCTGCGGAGATTTCCCCTACAATGCCAACAATTAACGGTTAAGCAAACGACGCGCTAATCTTTCCAGCCCTGTTGGGTTGTTGAGCTTTTCCCAGTCGGCTTCAGTTAGCAATTCGGGCGCAACAGCTTTTTTCAGCCGGGGCAAAGATTTATCATCCACTGCGGCCATCTGGTGTTGCAGCCAATTCATGATAGGATGAAGAGGACGGCGACCGATAATGGCCGCTGCAAAATCAATCACGAAAACTTCACCTTGCGGGGTGAGAATTAAATTACTGCGCCGCTTAACGTCACCGTGCGCCACACCGCGTGCGTGAATGGCATCTATGGTTTGCTGCACACGGGGGAAAACTTCTGGGGCTAACTCGCCTTGCTTAAACTCCGAGAGCGGCGTGCCCTCAATATATTCCATCGTTATGGCTAAAGGATCAATACGCCCGTAAAGTCGGGGCACGCCAGGGGTGCCATTAAGATATTGGAGGGCACGGGCTTCACGGCGCAACAAAAAAGGGGCCACAAAACGGCGGAACAATTTTGGGGCCGTAGCGAAATCTTTGACAATAGCTTGCGCCCCCTCCACCTCTATCAAATAGACGGTACTCTGGTAACCCTTGCCCTGATGAATAATACGTTTCACATAACGCTGTATATCACGGCGACGCAACTTGGCTGCCGGGTGCCCCTTGATGGAGTTGGGTAAGTTCATCGGTGATGGTTTAATAGCTGTTTGTGCCTGCTGCTTGCTCACGGTTGGCGTTCCACCTTAAAATTAGCGTCGGTATGGATTGCTGCGTGCCTCTTAAAAACATGTTCACTTCACACTTGCAAACGGTTCAAAATAAATGCCTGCAAAGCGGCTTCGTCAGCGATCCGCAACTCAATGACTAAACTCCACAGGGGCAAGGGCTGCACCCAATCCGCTTTCATTTTTACGGCATCCTTTTCTGTGGTGACAATAGCCTCAGCTCCCCTAGCGCGGGCGCGGGCGGCAATGTATTGGACTTCCGCTTCTCGCCAACGATGATGATCGCGCCGCCCAACCTGCATCAACACCTGTGCGCCACACGCCTGCAAGCTTGTGCAAAATGCCTCATTGTCCGCCAATGCTGATACCGCACAGATCGGTGCAGAATGCAACGATTTTAGTGCTACTGTGCTACCGTTACTCTCGTCTCGCAAGGCGACCGGGGCATGGGTAGCCTCAAACAGTGGTGCGGGAGTAATCTTTTCGATGTTTGCCCGCGCCGTGGCACGCTGCCTCTCTGTAGCGAGGTCGGAACGCGTTAACAGCAAGGTATCGGCGCGGCGCAGTGCCAGGGGCGGCTCGCGCAAGTGACCAGAGGGCAGTAAACGGCCATTAGCGAAGGGTCGACGCGCATCGAGTAACACCACATCCAGGTCGCGCGGCAGCGACCAATATTGAAAACCATCATCTAAGATCACAATTTCGGTTCCAAACTGTTGCACTGCCATTTGCACCGCTGCGGCCCGGTCACGCCCAATAACCACTGGCACCCCTGGTAAAGCCTTAGCGTGCAAGACGGGTTCATCCCCGGCATCAGCGGCATTTAATAGAACCTGCTGTCCATTAGAGACAATCGCACCCGCCTGCGACAAGCGGCCTCCATAACCCCGCGCTACCACAGCGACTCGTTTATCCTGTGCTTGCAGCAAGTGTGCCAGCCATTGTACTGCTGGGGTTTTCCCAGTGCCCCCGGTGGTGATGTTACCGATGGATATAATTTTACAGGAAAGTTCTGGTGCGACACGCGCATGAGATAGCACCTCGAATCTGCGGCGACGCTTGAGATAAAAGCAGTAGTAGATGGATTCTAAGAGATTCAAGGCGTTTCACATTTCAGATTGCTATGGATTCTGTTTTGCGGTTACTGTTTCGGCTACAATGCGCGCGACTCGTGCCGCTGCGCCATGATGAGGAATCAGCGCCGTGCGCGCCCGTTCAGCCACATCTCTGCGCGCTGCATCATCTCTTAACCACTGCTTTGTAATGGTGTACAACTCTTGCTCGTTATGCACCATTCGCCCCACATTGGCAGACTCAGCTAATTTGGAGGCTTCCCTAAAGTTCATAACATAGGGGCCAAAGGCGACAGGCACGCCACACAGCACTGGCTCCAAGAGATTATGACCACCCCGCTCAATCAAACTCCCCCCCACAAAAGCCACATCTGCGGCTGCGTAGATTTGGGCTAATTCACCCACCGTATCTAAAACAATGACGGCATCAGCTAATGACGGAGTAACAGTTTCCACCTGGGTGCGCCGAACAGCAGGCAACTGACAGGAGTGTATAACTTGCATCACTTCATCTACCCGCTCAATATGGCGGGGAGCTAAAATTAGCCGAAGTTGTGGCATCTCTTGGCGCAATTTGGTGTAGCCACGCAATATTAGCTCTTCTTCACCAGAATGGGTTGAACCCGCCACCCAGAGTGGAGCGTTGGCCACAATGCCCAATTTTTCGCGCCATGTTTCCCGGGCTGCTTGACTGGCGGCTCCCGTTGGTACACTATCCAGCTTGACATCGCCCGTGACCTCGATTCGTGCCGGTGCGCCCGGTAATGTTTGCAGACGCTCTGCATCAAAATCCGAGCGCATTAATGCGGCGTCCAGGTTGCCCATCATCCAACGCCAAACCCAGCCCAAGCGCGGCGCGGTTTTAAGCAGATTATCCGATACTCGCCCATTCACCAAAAATGTGTGGACACCTCGTTGACGAGCCAGCGAGAGGAAGTTGGGCCATAGCTCTGTCTCCATCGTGATAAAGACATCCGGTTTGACCGCACGCAAGGCGCGGCGCACCCGCACTGGTAAGTCCAGCGGAAAATAGAATACCGCATCAACATCGCCAGCGCGCACGGCCCCTTGTGCGGTTTCGTAGCCGGTGTCCGTCGTTACGGAAAACCCGATGCGGCAATGGGGCAAAGCCTCGCGCAAGGCTCGCGCCACCGGACGAGCCGCCATTGTTTCGCCAACAGAAACCGCATGTATCCAGATGCACGGCCCGCTCTGTCGCCCCGGTGCGGGATGCAGGGCGTGAACCACAGAGGCAGGCACATAGCCTTGTTGTCCTCGCAGAGAAGCAGCGGAGCGGCCCTGAATGTGACGCCGGTAAAGTGTATAAAGTATGGCTGCGGGAGAAAGCGGCAATAGCAGCGTATTGTAGGCGGCATAGCAGCGCCGATTGAAATCGTTTCTCACGATAGGGTTATCATTTTGAAGAGAAGAGATGTAAATTATGCTGCCGAATCTTTAGCTTCACCATCTAAAGCTTGCTCGTTGACACCATGTCGTGAAGCGAAGGCTTGCATTTGATAAAGCGAATAATAGCGTCCGCGTTGCTGCAACAACTCTTCATGTTTACCGCTTTCAGCAATGCATCCATTATCTAAGACCAGGATGCGGTCAGCATGTTGAATCGTTGAAAAGCGATGGGCGATAATGAGTGTAGTGCGGCCTTCCATTAGCTTGGCCAAGGCTTCCTGCACCTTGGATTCGCTCTCGGCATCAAGGGACGAAGTGGCTTCATCTAAGATCAAGATGCGCGGGTCACGCAAGAAGGCGCGGGCGATAGCGATGCGCTGGCGTTGGCCACCACTTAAACGACCTCCGCGTTCCCCAATCTGCGTGTCATAGCCTTCAGGCTGCGCCCGGATGAAATCATCAGCATTAGCCCGTCGCGCCGCTTCCACAATCTGCTCCAAAGTCGCCTGCGGACGACCATAAGCGATGTTATCCCGAATGGTGCCGTGGAAAAGGATGGTTTCCTGCGGCACCGCTCCAATGTGTGCCCGGAGGGAAGCCATTGATACATCGCGCAGATCATGGCCATCTACTAACACTTTGCCCTTGGTTGGGTCATAGAGACGCGGCACTAAAGCGGAAATCGTAGTTTTGCCGGAACCGCTCAGCCCGGCCAGGGCCACTACTTCATCCGGTTTAATCTCAAATGAAATGCCATGCAAAACCTCTGGCCCTGTCTGATAGGAAAAATAGACATCATCAAAGACAATATGACCGCGCACTTCGCGCTGACTCAAGTCAATGGCATCTGGCACATCACACACTTCGGGCTTGGTATCAAGGATTTCAAACAGTCGAGCAGCAGCGGCATCCGCCTGGCGCACCATGAGATTAAGGCCAGAAATTGATTTAACCTGCATCGCCACCTGCTGCATGGAGAACAAGAAGGTCAGCAGCGCCTCGGACTGCATATGCCCCGCAATAACATCACGACCGCCGAACCACAAACTTAGCAAGACTCCCAGCATCCCGGTAAATTCAATAGCTGGCGAGAGCACAGCTTGAATACGAATCGGTTTCATCGTACTACGAAAGGTCTCATGGTTCACCTGCTCAAAAAGCTGGATTTCGTAGTCCTTGGTGCCGAAAGTTTGAATCAAGCGCATAGCGGCGACCCGCTCTTGCAGGTAATTCGTCAACTCGGCCAACCGCCTCTGTAGGCTGGTAGTCGCCACCTTAATTCTGCGCCCGGTGGCACTAATTAACAAAGCCACAGGGGGCAGAACCACCAAAACGAAGAGGGAGAGTCGCCAGTTAAAATGCACCATCAAGCCAATATAGATGACTAAGCGCAGGGGCGAGGAGATGGTCGTAACCACCGCGAGCGTCAGGATACTCTGCAAAGCTCCTAAGTCGTTGGTCATCCGACTCAAGATTTCACCGGTGCGTCGTTGCTCGAAGAAACCGACTGATAAGGCTTGAAAATGAGAAAAAAGGTCAAGCCTTAATCGTGCGAGAACGCGTTGTCCGGTGCGTTGGGTAATATATGTCTGTCCATAATCTGTCACCATGCGCAGCAGGGAAACAGCTAAGACCAGGATAGTAAAATAATCGAGTTTATATAACCGCTCTGCCGCAGGCCCGCCATTGAGCATCGGCCCTAACACGTCCTTGGCCAGCAGGACAAACACGCCACCCAGCACTGCTGACAACACCATGCAGATAGCTCCCAGCAGGAGAGCTTGCAGGTGCGGCCTGACGTAAGGCAGCAGGCGTTTAACGTTATCCATTGCGGGCTATAATCCTTGGATTCTCCAGGCGATGCCTAAAGTATAACTGACATCAAGTCCGTAGAGATGTGATTAATCGCCACCCTACTTACCGGGCTTTCTTTACTTTGGCAAGGTATTATGTTTAATCAATAGGCTTACGGAAAAATTCGGGCGCTAACTGTAAAAAGTCACAAAAATAGGCGAACCAGTAGCCAAGCCGGGCCTTTTTACGCTAAAATTAAAGGACTGCTGAACGAGAACCTCATGCGTTGAAGTCCTCAGCAACGCGGTTCGCTGTCCGTCCTCAGATGCCGTCGTAAGTCATTGATTTCCAGGAGATTGTTATACAGCACGAGTCACGATTACTGGCCGACGCAACCTCAAATTCACCCACCCCTCAGAGTTCCCCGGCAACTCCCACAGCGAGTCCCAAGAACTGGAAAAGCCTGGTAGCTCCCTATAAAGTTTCGTACACATGGCGCAGTCTCTGGCAAGTGGCTAATTCGTTTATACCATTCTTTTTAGTCTGGTATTTGATGGTGCGTTCGCTTCAGGTTAGCTACTGGCTAACACTCGCGCTTTCCTTACCGGAAGCCGGTTTCATGCTGCGCATTTTCATTATTCAACATGATTGCGGACACGGCTCATTTTTTAGTTCCAAGCGAGCGAATGATGTGGTTGGCATGATTTCCAGCCTTATTACTCTGACACCTTATTACTACTGGAAAAAGAGCCATGCCATTCACCATGCCCATGTAGGGAATCTGGATGGGCGTGGCATTGGCGATGTGCAAACTCTGACTGTTAAAGAATATCTGCAACTATCGCCTCTAGGGAAACTTCAATATCGTATTTATCGCAACCCGTTTATCCTTTTTGGCATCATTGCATTCCTCCTGTTCGTGGTGGTGTATCGCTTTCCCACTTCACGCACCAAGACCATGAAGTCGGTGCAGTCGAGCATCTATTGGACGAATCTGGGGATCGCTTGTCTGGTAGCGGGATTAGTTAAGTTAGTGGGATGGCAGACCTTCTTATTAGTCCACTTCCCCGTTGAGGTTTGGGCGGCATCGGTTGGCACCTGGATATTTTATGTCCAGCACCAATATGAAGATACCTATTGGGAAGGGCAAGATAAATGGGATTATGCCACCGCCGCGATGAAAGGCAGTTCCTTCTATAAACTGCCCCCGGTGTTGCAATGGTTTAGCGGCAATATCGGATTCCATCACATTCACCATCTCAGCCCGCGCATTCCTAACTATCTCCTGCCCCAATGCCATGAGGAGAACCCACCGTTGCAAGGAGCGGTGGTCTTAACCCTGCGCACTGGCATCAGGAGCATGATCCTCACGCTCTGGGACGAAGAAGAGAAAAAGCTCATCAGCTTCCGCGACCTCTCCCGAAAACTGGCTGCCAACAGCCAGACGGCTGAAGTCATAGGTCACAGTAATGTGCAATCTGCTTACGCAGATTGAATCGCTGAGTTAGTGGGGCTAGTTCCTCCCCTTAACAAGGGGGAGGTTAGGAGGGGGTCTGGGCGAGACGTGATTTGTCTCAAGACGCGATGCATCGCGTCTCTACCACCAAAACCTTATAAAGTTAGCGTGATGCTAACATTTCGCACAGGATGTCTGCGGTGCGTTCGGTGGCCGCAAAGGGCAGATTAGAACCTAAAGCGCGACGCACCAGAGCATAATCCTCGCGCATCTGCTGCCGTCTGGCCGCATTGTCCAATAAGCCCTTTAAGGCATTGTAAATTGGCACTGCGCGACAGTTATCGCCCAGTAATTCCGGCACGGCAGCACGCTCCAGAATAATATTCGGCATCACTACAAAAGGCACTTTCTTGGTCATGCCAGTGAGATGCCATTGCATTCGCAGCAACCAAGGCACATCGTAAACCACGATTTGCGGTGCATCCGCCACTGCCGCTTCAAGCGTAGCGGTGCCACTTTTGACCAGTGCCGCATCGCAGGCCAGTAGCACGTCTGCGGCGCGTCCTTCGACTAACGGAATCCAGGACGGAAAGTACTGACGAGCGCGAGCGGTCACACCCTGTGGCACCGCTGCCACGAAGTGAATTGGTCGTTGCGCTCGTAGCCGTTGCGCCGCTTGCACCATGTGGGGGGCAATGTAGCGCAACTCCATTGCCCGCGAACCTGGCAGCAAAGCGACTAACGGACTGTCATCGGACACGCCAAATTCGCGCCGCAACGCTTCGCGTGGGCGCGAGGGGCGCACATACTCCAACAGGGGATGACCCACCCATTCGGCCTGGCAGCCAGCTTTAGTAAGGCGTTGGGCTGACCATTCAAAGGGTGTGGCAACGCGAGTCACAAAGGGTACAATACCGAGACCACCAGCACCCGTTTTTTGCCAGGAGCGAGGGGGGAAGTAGTAGAGAACGGGAATGCCCCGTTCCTTGAGGTTAGGCAGCAATCTACCATTGAAAGCTCCCCAATCGCAGAGTACAGCCGCATCTATGGAATGCGACTGCAACCACTTCAATACCTGCTGGCGCAGTTGCAGCACACGGGGGTAAATCGCCACCGCCGACGCGAAACCAATGACCCCATAGCCACTGGTATCGCCTAAAAAATGCACATTCGGAAATTCCTGAGCTATGGCACCTAATTGCGTACCGCCCACAACATAAATAATCCAGTCGGGATGGCGTTCAAGGATAGTACGCGCTAAGCGGGCGGAGTGAATATCGCCGGAGACATCGCCAGCAATGAAAAGCAGGGTTCGGGGTTTGGGGTTTAGGGTTTGGAAGTCCAAACTATTACCAATCAGTGGATTAGCTATTGGCTAAAGAGCAGCAAGTCTTAAACTCTGGCAACCAACCCCTAAACCCCGAACCCTAAACCTATAAGTGCGGCGTTTCGTCCTGGCGACCGAGGCGGCCTTCGCGGACACGCTCGACGAAGTTAATGAAGTAATCAAGCGTCACGCTTTTGGGTATCTCAGCGTGTATGCGCTCCAGCGCCTGGGAAGTGTTCAGGCCAGAACGATAGAGCAACTTAAAAGCGGCGCTGACCTGGTTGCGCTCTTCGGTGGGCACTCCGTTACGGCGCAGACCACGAATGTTAAGTCCGTGAATCTTGGCGGGACGGCCATCGCAGGTGCAGAAAGGCGGCACATCTTGCACCACTTTGGAAAGACCGCCAATCATTGCTACCTTGCCGATATGCACAAACTGATGCACACCCGCAAAGCCGCCGATAACGACCTTATCTTCAATGGTAACATGGCCGGAAACGCCGGTGGAGTTGCTAATCATGGTGTTGTTGCCCACCACGCAGTTGTGGCCGATATGCACATACGCCATGAGCAGGTTATTGTCGCCAATAACGGTCGCTTCGCCTTCTCCGGTGGCGCGATGAATCGTCACCATCTCGCGCAGGATATTATCGTTGCCAATGCGCAAAAAGCTCTCTTCACCGCGAAACTTTACATCCTGTGGCTCATGGCCAAGAGTAACGTGCGGCAAAATGCGACAGCGCGCACCGATGGTAGTGCCTCGCTTAACAATCACATTCGCTTCCAGGATGGTGCCTGCACCAACCTGCGTACCACCTTCAACAATGCAATAGGGGCCAATCCACACATCGTGAGCCAGTTGCGCCGTGGGATCAACCAGGGCAGTCGGATGAATGAACAACTTGCCCGTGCCCTGGCGCGGCGCGGAGATCGTTTCAGTGCGAGTCGGCACCGAGGAGTTTATGGCATGGGTGTTACTCTGGGTGCTACTAAAAGCAGGATTTTCAGCTCGACCGTTCTCCGCTGGCATGGCGAAGGGCATTGTAGCAGGCATAGACAGCACCGGAGGAGCCGAAGGTGTTGCCGTGTGCTGCAAGATGCTGGTGCTGGCCGAGGTATCCGCCGAAGTCATAAAAGTATAATCAGCTTCTACAACAGGTTGCTCATCCACCCGTCCCACCACATGCACTTTGCAATAGGGGCCACGCAGCACTTCCAGAATGGCTTCGGTCACGAGTTGGTCGCCGGGGCGCACTGGCTGGCGAAAACGGGCTTTTTCAATGGCCGCGAAATAAGATAGGGCACCCGGTGTGTTACGCGAGACTAAGGTTAAAACTCCGGCGACCTGTGCCATCGCTTCCAAAATCAGCACACCTGGCATCACCGGATGACCAGGAAAATGCCCTTGAAAAAAGTCTTCATTGGCTGTGACGCTCTTAACGCCGACGCACCGATAGCCCGGTTCTAATTCGATAATGCGATCTACTAAAAGAAATGGGTAGCGATGCGGCAATATCTGGCAAATCTCTTCATAGCCCAGCGGCATCTTCAGCGCGGGGAAGGGATTTTTTGCCATCTGCACTTTGCCATTACGATTTTCTGCCATATGTCTGATTTCTCTCGGCCATTCTCAGGTGTGGTTTGCCTGGTATCTTTAATAAATAGAAGCTCTTTTGATTTTAGCCTGTTTAAGAAGCGAAGTCAAAATTATGCTTCTTTACACCATTAAACAGACTTTTGTTTTATCGAGGAGACCAACATGCCATCCATCGCTATTATCGGCGCATCTGCCAATCGCGCCAAATACGGCAACAAAGCCCTGCGTGCCTATTTACAGCGGGGAGATACCGTTTACCCTATTAACCCTCGCCTAAGCGAAGTCGAAGGCGTGCGCGCCTACGCATCGGTGCTGGATGTTCCCGGCGATATTGATATTGCCACCTTCTATGTGCCGCCAGAAGTGGGGCTGAAAGTGATTGAAGAGGTCAAGCAAAAAGGTATTCCTCAAATTCTGCTAAACCCTGGTGCAGAAAGCGAAGAGCTTTTACGAAAAGTTGAAGCATTAGGCATCCAATCCACCCTCGCCTGCTCCATCGCCTTAGCGGGCCGTTCACCGAGTGAGTTTTGAATTTTGGAACCACGAATGAACACGAATAAACACAAATGGTTTAGCTGCTTGATACTGGATACAAGATGCTGGATGCTCGATCCTCTATTCTCAATCTTCGATCCTCGTTCCCATTTGTGTCTATTCGTGTTCATTCGTGGTTCCAAAGGCTGTTAAAATGTAAAGAAAAGGACATGCAAGGACATCTCGATGAGTTTTGAAATGCCGCATCTGCGGGCAACCGATCCAGACGTTGCCCAAGCCGTTGATAGTGAATTAAAACGACAGCGTGGTACCATTGAATTGATTGCTTCGGAGAACTTTACATCGCAGGCCGTATTGGAAGCCACTGGCTGCGTGATGACCAATAAGTATGCCGAGGGCTATCCGGGACATCGCTATTATGGTGGCTGCGAATATGTAGATGTTGTCGAAAACTTAGCCATTGAACGCGCCAAGGAGCTATTTGGGGCCGAACACGCCAATGTGCAGCCACACTCTGGCTCACAGGCTAATGCAGGCGTTTACATGGCGATGCTTAAACCAGGGGACACCATCTTAGGCATGGGCTTGAACGCGGGTGGACACCTGACACATGGGCATAAGGTCAATTTTAGTGGCAAGATTTATAATGCGGTGCAATATGGTCTCAACCGCGAGACCGAACTGGTGGATTACGATGAAGTCCAGCGTTTGGCGCAAGAGCATAAACCCAAGCTGATTGTCGCAGGCTTCTCGGCTTACCCTCGCGTGATTGACTGGGCCAAATTCCGTGCTATCGCCGACGAAGTAAACGCCCTCTTTATGGTAGATATGGCCCATGTTGCAGGTCTGGTAGCAGCAGGTGAATATCCTTCCCCGGTGCCACATGCCGACTTTGTGACCACGACCACCCACAAAACTCTCCGTGGCCCCCGTGCTGGCTTGATTCTCTGCCGCTCCCAGTATGCTTCGGCAGTAGATAAAGCGATTTTACCCGGCATTCAGGGCGGCCCGCTTATGCATGTTATCGCCGCCAAAGCGGTCTGTTTAAAAGAAGCGCTGCAACCAGGCTTTAAGACCTATCAGCAGCAAATCCGCAAAAACGCCCGCGCTTTGGCCGAAGGTCTCATTGCTGGTGGGGTGCGACTCGTCAGTGGCGGCACCGATAACCATCTGATGCTGGTTGATCTAACCCCCGCTAATATTACCGGCAAAGACTGTGAGAATTTATTAGAGCATATTGGCGTGACCTGTAACAAAAACCAGATTCCCTTCGACCCGGCTCCACCTGCCGTATCTTCTGGCATCCGTTTAGGCACCCCGGCGGTCACATCACGCAGCATGAAAGAGCCAGAAATGCAAGCTATCGCCGAGATTATCACCGGGGCCATTGGGAATCGTGATAATACGGCCAAATTAGATGAGTTGCACCGTCGGGTAGATGACCTCTGCGCCCGCTTCCCGCTCTACGAAAGCACACCGCTCTTTGGCGCACCTGTTAAGTGAATTTCAACACAAAGGACACAAAGGAGGCACAAAGGGCGCAAAAGAGGATATAATATCGCAAAAGCAAGTCATTACCAGCTATCTTCGATCTTCTATTCTCGATCCTCGTTTTTCCTCTGTGCTCTTTGTGCCTCCTTTGTGTCCTTTGTGTTGATTTGAAACGAGAATGTTAGAACTGATAAAAGGTTCGCCCTTTGTTGCCTTCGTTGCCGCCTTTATCGCCACACTGCTGGTAACCCCGTGGGTGAAAGTGCTGGCATGGCGCTGCAACGCGCTGGCGCGTCCTGATGCTCGGCGCACCCATCCTGAGCCGATTGCCCAGTGGGGCGGCATTGCCATTTTTATGGGCGTTGCTATCGCCGCTTTGTTCTGGCGCCAACCGGCTGGCCCGGATATTCGCTTGCTGGCTCCTTCCGGCACACCGCAAGATGTAGCGAATACTGCCCAAACTTTGCATTTATCCACGGTTTTCTTCGGCTGCGGCTTTTTGATGCTGCTCTGGGGTATGCTGGACGACCGCTTCGAGCTAAAGCCAGTGCTGAAATTCGGTGGCCAAATTGTGATCGCTTATCTCTTGTGGCGCGGCGGCGTGCGCATTCGCACTCTCCCCTTCTCATCCGGCACCCAGAGCCTTTCCGACACCGCCTCGCTCGCCTGGACAATGTTCTGGGTGCTGGGCCTTACCAATGGGGTGAACTTCATTGATGGTGTGGATGGTTTAGCGGCTGGGGTTTGCGCTATTGCGGCAGGCAGCCTCTCGATCATCGAAATTCTGAAAGACGCACCGTGGGCCGCCGGTGCCGCCGCTGCTGTTTGTGGGGCAAGCCTAGCCTTCTTACGCTATAACTTTCCTCCGGCTAAAATCTTCCTGGGCGATGCGGGTGCTTTACTCTTGGGTTTCTGGCTGGCCGCTATTGGTGTCGCCGCCGCCGCTAAAACCGCCGCTGCCACAACCTTAGCTCTCCCCATGCTGATTCTCGGCGTACCTGTGGTTGATACTCTCTGGGCCGTCACCCGCCGCACCCTGGCCCGCCAACCCATGTGGCACGCCGACCGAGGCCACCTACACCATCGCCTGCTTGCCCGTGGCTTTTCCCCCCGTAAGACAGTCCTTGTCCTCTATGCCATCTCCGCTGCTCTGGGAGCCGCCGCTATGATGTGGGTTAAAGTGCGGGGATGAATCTTCGTTCCACCGTCAAAAGCAATGCGGTAAACTGGGAAGCGATGCCCGCTACTGATTCTCATCGCACACCATTAGTTGTCATGCCAATTTTTGGCACGCGGCCTGAAGCTGTCAAAATGGCTCCACTGGTTAATCTATTGAAGTCGCGGCCCCAGGAATTCCGTTGTGTGGTTGGCGTTACGGCTCAACACCGGCAGATTTTGGATCAGGTGTTAGAGTTCTTCGCTATTAAGCCGGATTATGACCTCAATATCATGCAAACGGGGCAGACGCTGACCCAGGTAACGACGCGCGCTTTGGAAGGACTGGAAGGCGTCCTTCAGAAAGTGCAGCCAGATATTGTGTTGGCGCAGGGGGATACGACGACCGTACTGGCCGCAGCGATGGCAGCAGCTTATCAGAAGATTGCCTTTGGCCATGTTGAAGCGGGTCTGCGCACGGATAATAAATTCGACCCTTTTCCCGAAGAGATTAATCGTCGCCTTACGGGACAATTGACGGATTTGCATTTTGCCCCGACGCAACGGGCGCGGGAGAATCTGCTCCACGAGGGTATCAAAGCGGATTCCATCTATCTCACTGGCAACACCGTGATAGATGCTTTGCACCAGGTCGCCAAGCGAGTACATGAAGCGGACACAACGCTAACCAATGGGCAGCAAGACGGCAGCAAAGAGCGTATTTTATTAGTGACCACGCACCGGCGTGAGAACTGGGGCGCACCTTTAGAAGAAATCGCGGGCGCATTACACGATATTGTGGAAAAGTTCCCCGACACGCGCATCATCTTGCCCATGCACCCGAATCCTACCGTGCGCGAACCGTTGCAACGGATATTGGGGCAACATCCGCGAGTCGAACTAATCGAACCGCAAGATTATGTGGATTTAGTGCGCTTGATGGAAAAGTCGCATCTGGTGCTGACTGATAGCGGCGGCGTGCAGGAAGAGGCTCCAGCTTTGGGTCTGCCAGTATTGGTGCTGCGCCGCACCACAGAACGACCCGAAGGGGTGGACGCAGGGACGGCCAAACTCGTCGGCACCAGGCGCGAAGATATTGTCCAGGCGGCGTCGGTTTTGTTGGGGGATCAACAGGCTTATGAGGCCATGAGTCGTGCCGCTAATCCGTATGGCGATGGCCATGCCAGCGAACGTATCGCCCAGGCAATTTTACACTGGGCCGGACGTGATTCTCGCCCGGATGATTTTACTATCGAGGCGAGCCAAAGTTGAAAACAAGGCAAAAGTAAAAAGGTAAAAGGCAAAATTGTAGGTCTCTCTGGATTTCTTTTGTGGCTCCTCTGTCGGAGCCAACCCGCCGCTAAAGCAGCGGGCTGAAGGGACAAAGCCCCCTGAATGGGGCTAATAGAACGCGCTCAGCCCGGTTCACCGGGCTTTTATCCTCAGCCCACTGCTTCAGCGGCGGGTTGGCATAGTCCAACTTTGTTTTACCTTTTGCCTTTTTACTTTTGCCTTAATTCCTAATGACACCTGATCTTCCCTCAACTTCTCCTCCCACTTCTGAACCGTGGACGAACCGGCGCATTCTGTTGCTGTTAGCTGTGGGCACGTTGATTGTTAGTGCCCTCTGGAATCTGCCCCTTGAAGCCCGCTACATCAGCGAACGAGCCGGGGAAGTTTTCGTTACCCTCGTCTTCGCCATGTCCTTGACCTATTTGCTGCGTCCTCCCGTGAATGCGCTGCATGGCACCCGCGCTTTTGGGTCTGGTTCCCGGCAGGGCCGTATCGGAGCGACCGTTGTGGTTTTTCTCCTCTGCGGCCTGTTGCTGGTCTGTTTTCTCATTATTGGGTTGCGCCCTGTGACGCATAACCTGAGCGTGCTGTGGAACCAATGGTTTGTTGGGCACACTCCCGCCGAACGCCACGAGATTATTATGAAATGGCAGGAAACAGTGCAGAATGCCCTCGCTCCTTATCGGAGTTTTCTGCCTGCTTCCACGGGCACCGTTGATGTGCCGGATGCTACCACCAGGGTGCAAGGCTGGGTGACACAGCAAGTCAGTCAATGGTTTTCCCATGTCGGATTCATTGTCGAACTTCTGTTGGTACCGGTTTTGGTTTTTTATTTTCTAACCGATGGGCCTGCGATTCGGGCCGAAGCACGTCTGTTGTGCCCACCCCATTGGCGACCTCATATCAGTCGCATGGCGGCTCACTTTGACAGCGTCTTTGCAGGCTTTATTCGCGGCCAACTCTTCATGTGTCTCATCGCATGGGTCGTGGTGACGCTGGGGCTGCTCCTGATAGGTGTTAAATATGCCTTTACGCTGGGGCTTATTGCGGGCCTGGCGCGGGGCATCCCGGTCATTGGGCCGATGGTCGGCGGCGTACCAATTGTCCTGGTGTGCTTTATCACCACCCGCTCACTGCCGCTAACAGGTGCTCTGATGCTGGGACTCACCGTGATGCATCTTCTGGAAAGCAAAGTTTTGCTACCGAAAATTGTGGGCCATCAAGTGGATTTGCATCCTGTTTCAGTGATCGTTTCTCTCCTGTTAGGCATGGAGTTCTTCGGCTTCCTTGGCATTTTTCTGGCGGTGCCCCTGGCGGCTGTGGTGAAGATCCTGTTAGCCGAATGGCATGAGTCACAAGCCGCTAAACTCGCGGCACAACAAGATGCAACAATGGGCGTGGCAGATGGTGCTACTATGAATGGGATAGCTAAAAACCAAAATGCGTTAGAGTCTGCACTGGTAACGGATAGAGTTCACGAAGCAACCCAATCTGCTAAGATAGTTAACGGCCTGGCACCGGTTAGCAGCTTGCAGCAGAACAGTTATACTGGAACCGCGCCCAAGCCTGGAATCGCCTCAGAGGTTATACCCTCAGCCGAGACGCCAAGTCCAGCCGCACCCTGAAGGAGTCAACCTGAAGGAGTCAGCCTGAACGGGTCAACTTAAAAGGGGCCAACTTAAAGGAGTCAACAGTAGCCGTCGTTTACAGCCGCCATCGAATATGAATCAGGTTGTTCATCTTACTTACTTCCAGGCTATCTGGCTGGGACTTTTGCAGGGCTTAACAGAATTTTTACCGGTCAGCAGTACTGCTCATATGGCGATTGCACCCCAACTCATGGGTTTAGCTGATCCCGGCGCTCCCTTTTCTGCTGTTGTGCAATTAGGACCAATTGTCGCTATTATCGCTTATTTCCGCAACGATTTAGCGCGTTATTTGCGGGGTATTTTCCGCACCAAAAATCCAACTCGCATCCCCGCCGCCGACGTAGATGCAAGGTTGGGCTGGTATGTCTTAATCGGGACACTGCCTTTGGCTATTTGCGGCGTCCTCTTAGAGAAAAAGATAGACACCGTCTTTCGCAGTCTCAATGTAATCGCTATCAGTCTTATTGCGCTTGGTTTGCTGTTGTGGTGCGCGGAACGAGTCGGACGCGGCACCCGCACTTTAGAGCAAATGACCTGGCGACAAAGCCAGATCATTGGTTTGGTGCAGGCACTGGCGTTAATTCCTGGCACCTCACGTTCCGGCGTTACCATTACGGCTGCCCTCTTTCAGGACCTCGATCATGAAAGCGCCGCCCGCTTTAGCTTCTTACTCAGTATTCCGGCGATTGCTCTGGCTGGCCTTTATAAATTGCTCAAGGTCTTAAAGCAAACGCATCTAGGCCATGAAGCGGGGCCTTATCTGTTGGCAGCCTTAGTCGCAGGCGCGTTTGCCTACGTGGTGGTGCGCTGGTTCTTGGGCTACATGAAATCGCATCGCACCGATATCTTTATTGCTTATCGTATTATCCTCGGCCTGTTACTGCTTTATCTGCTGCATACCGGTTATCTGCGCCAGCCCCCAGCCAGGGAAATAAGTAACGCAAAACCTCTTCATGCTCAGAAAATAGACATATCGCCACAATAATAGACGTTCTGTTAAACTACCCCCAAAGACGGGATGTCACTTTATTCGTAGCCTGGCGCATTATCGTGGCACTACTCGTCTTTGCTCTCATATCTATCTTGCACCGCTAACATCTCATAGCAGATAGACCGGCACAATTTCAAGGTGCCTGGCGGCTTATCTTGTTTAATGGGGAGGCTTACCATCATGTCACGCATGGTATGCGGTCGTTGTGGCAATTTGACGGCACCAAAATCAACCTATTGCCCCCACGACCGGTGGACACTTTTCACCGATATTCCCGCACCCAAGGAATCTGAGGATACTAGTATCCTCAATGTCGAAATCCCTCGTCACGCTGGCTTTTTAACGCGCCGTCGCCACGAAAGCCATCGCGCTCATTTACAGCGCGAATTACATAATATCCTGGGCCAGCGCGTTGAGAAGCTGGAAGACGAGTTGGAATCGGATACGACCAACTTTGAGGCGCATCGGGCGTTAGGACTACTCTCACTGTTGGAGAACAACTGGGAACGCGCCCATGCCCACTTAGAACGTGCCCGTCAACTCAATAATCACGATTGCCAGACGCACATTAACCTGGCGATTGTGCTGGCCCAACGCGGGCAAGTCCAACCTGCCATTGACCTGTTAGAAGCCGCACGTCCGCAGTGGCCGACCAGTCCCCTGGTGTTGTTTAATCTCGCCCTGGTCGCGTTGCAGGCACGACGGCCTCAACTGGCCATTGATGCTGCCGATGCCCTGGAACACCTGTGGTTTGAGAATCACGCCCTGTTGCACTATCACGACCAGGTGCTGACCGTGCGCGGCCTGGCCCTGTTGCAGCTAAATAAATTAACCGAGGCCCGCGCCGCCTTAGATGCCGCTGCCCGTCACCTGCCCCCAGACTTACATGAAGCGCCACCACCAGAGCCGCTCGTTGACTACGTACCGCAAGATGATGAAGACATTATTTATACGGTTACAACTCCAGAAGAGGAAACAGAGGCGAACGGAGTGGCAACACCGGCGCATGGGCAAGTGGGTGAAGCTGGTGGCCCAGTTTCTCCGACCACGCCTCAGCTTAAAGCGGCTACTCCCCCCGCCAGTTCCGGTCAGGATGCTGTGCCTGCTGCCACTGGAACTGGCGCTCAGACCCCGGCGGTTAAGGCGTCCGCGACTTTACCACCAACGGAGCCAGCGCATCATGAACCTTTGTCTGAGGCTGATTTGTTGGAATGGGAAAGCAAATCCAATCAAGCTGATTTCTTGAACAACCTGGCTATCGCAGAAGCCGCCGGAGGGGACATTGAAAACGCTGTGGCCCATTTGGCGGCGGCACTACGCATTGAACCGGGGCATACTCGCGTGCTCAATAACCTGGGCGTGTTAGCTTATGAGCAGGGCTACTATCAATTAGCTCTCAAATATCTTGAAACCGCCAAGGAAGTTGAAGAGTTCGTCAGCCAGCCAGAGCCAGCCACTTATAACCACCTGGGGGTGGTGCTATCAGCAGTGGGCCGCTTAGAAGAAAGCATGGAGCAATTTCAGCACGCTGGCACCCATGAACGCGCTGAGTTCGAGGTTTTTTATAATCTGGGACGCGCTTTCATCGAGCATGGCAAGCCGCAAAAAGGCGTTGAGTATCTACGCCATGCCTATCAACTCAATCCCAACCATGCCGATGTTCATGCGGTTTTGGGGGCTGCCTATCTGATGCGTGGCCGCGCCGAACTGCTTAACGAAGCTTTAAAATACCTTAAGCGCTCCCTACAACTAAATCCGCACCATCGTATCGCATTTGCGGATCTGGCCATGACGATGATGGAAATGGATGATGAGGACGCGGCGCACCTGATTCTGCGCCAGGCGCTCAAAGTCCACCCCAAAAGCACCGAAGCCATTTTCCTGATTGCTCTGATGACGATGGAACGGGGGGATGCCGAGCACTGGGCACAGGCTGGGGCGCAATTCTCAGCCGCCCTTTCGACGCAACCTAACTTAATGGCTGGACTTTATAATTTTGCGCTCTGCCAGTATCTGATGGGCTTTCTGGATGCGGCTGCCCTGCAATTGCAACAGGTTACCAAGTGCGATCCCTCCTTTGCGCCCGCTTATTATCTGATTGGAGCGGGCCATGCGGTAGCTAAACGTTTCAAAGAGGCTCTGGCGGCCTGGAACAGCGCCTTGCAGTATGAGCCTGGCAATATTGACCTGCACGCTAATATCGCCTATGTCTACTACCAATCCGGGAATTTCAAAGAGGCGATAAAGCATTATATGAATGCCCATCGCATTGATCCGGCTCAGCCCGATGTCCTGGGGGCATTAGGCGTATGTTTCGCCCAGGCTTCACGGCAGGAGAAGGACAAGCGAGAAGCGCACACCTTATTACAGCGTGCTATCACCGCCTTTCAGCAGAGCCTTCAATTGAATGCACACTCAGCCGTTACGCATTCCAATCTGGGTCTGGCCTACTATCTGCAAAATCGGGTAGAAAAAGCCATAGATCACTGGCGCATTGTGGCCCAGATAGATGCAGGCTATGCAGAACGTCGTGAAGAAGAACAACACCGCAGCTATGACGACTCTATTGTGGCGCTCGTGCCGCTGAACTGGCGTGCCCGCATTATCAAATTGGCTCCGGCTCTGGCGGCTCCGCACACCCGTTTAATGCCCGGCTATAACACCCGTGATTTCCGCCCGGCTATTAGCGATCCGACTCTGCGCACTGTGCCGAATCTACGCTTCGACCTGATGCGGGTCGAAAGCACCCTCGCTTGGATGCACCTACGTCAATAAGAAATTATACGGTGATGATAATCGCCAAAATTCTGTCTTTCTGGTTGTCTCACGACAACCAGATACCGTTGAAACTTAGTAAACTTATAGCTACCAAGCGTTGAGGGTCAGGTGATAAAGATGGATAAATGGAAAATAGGCGTCAGTATTCTTTTAGTAGTGGGCCTCGGCTTTTACGGGTTTTATCAGAATAACCCGCCAAGTGCGGCCAATAGCAGCGAGACCAATGGTAATGGAGACAACAAAAGTAATACCGATAGCAAAAATCCACCACCTGCGCCGCCGGATGTGCAAAAGGATGCCTTGCTTAACAAGCCTGCTATAGATTGGGACATTGCCCCGGAATACTGGGTCAACACGCCACATCCGATCACCCTGAAAGACCTGAAGGGGTCGGTAACTCTTTTAGAATTCTGGCGGGCCAACTGCATCCACTGCCAGGAAGCTGCGCCATTTATGAGCCAACTCTATGATCATCTTCATCCGCGTGGCCTAAAAATGGTCACCTTTGAATCTCCCGGCCAACCTAACGCTGATAATCTGGAAAACAATTGGCAGCAGGTGCAGGGCAAGGTTAAAGAATGGAAACTCCCCTACCCGGTAGCCTTCGATAAAGGACGCGTACTCTTTAACAAATATCACGGCAACCTCTACCCGATGGTGATTGTCCTGGATAAAAGTGGCCATGTAGCCTTTCTTCAAACTGGACATGACCAGGCCAAGGCACAGGCCTTGACTCGTTATTTAGGTTATATCTTAGGCTCTGAGGGCAACTCTACGAAAAAGAAATAATTTCTATTGGCAACAAGGCTCCAGTCAAATTTCAAAGCGGGGCAAGCATAAAGCTTGCTCCGCTTTATTTCACTCAAATTCCCTGTCTAAGTACCTTCATGCATTTCATCATCACGTTGCAAGCGGGAACCCAACGGGCCGCTCTGCCCCATATATTTACCGCGATAGGGACGGCTGGAAGGTGATGATAACCGCTCGAAAGTAAATGAGCAGATACGCATATCAGGATAAAGCGCCACCGGCATGGGGCCAATGTTGCCTAATTCCATCACAGCGCGGCCTGAGAAGCCAGGATAAAAGAGCGGAGCCGTGCCATGCACAATAATACCCAGTCGTCCCAGTGATGAGCGACCTTCGAGACGACCTAGCACATGGTTGGACAAGGAAATCTCCTCTACAGTCGCTGCCAGCACCAATTCCTGGGGATGCATAATGAAAGGCTCGTCTTCGGACACCTTAATCACTCGCGTGAAAGAGTCCCAATCAATGTGGCCGCGTGGATCAATAAAAGCATTGCGGGTGCGCTCAAAAATACGAAATTCATTCCCCAGGCGCATATCCACCGAACACGCGCCGAGTTGGGTTTGGAAATCAGGGGTCGGCGTAATTTTGATCTCGCCGCTTTCTAAAGCGGCCTGAATATCAACGTCAGATAGAACCATAATATTCTCAAAAGCTAAGGGGCTTCCATTTTAATAGCACGCTAACCATGTTCTCTAACCGCGTGCGCTATTTGAACGCTATTCAGTTATAGCGCAATTTAGCGTTGCGTAGCATAGTGAAACGTAGTTTAGCGTTCCATTGCTGTTCTGTATGTGCCTCACGCCCGGAAAGTAAAAACTGGCATTTCGGGAGGGCAACGGAAGCGCATCGGAAAATGCACGCTGCCCACGCCCGCACTGACATACATCTGCGCCTGGCCATGCCGATACCAGCCCTGGTGCCATTCAGTTTCACCCATATCATGGGGACGTTTACGGAATGAAGTAAATGGCAAATGCACTTGACCGCCATGCGTGTGCCCGGAGAGCATCAGGCAATTACGGTCGGGCACCCGCTGCAAGAGGCGTGGATTATGGCTCAGAATAATATGCGGCTCATCGGGCGCAATGCCCTCACACGCTTGGCGCAGTAATGGGCGGCTGGCACGTAAATCATCAAGGCCAACGATGGGTAGCGAACCTTCTATCCGTAGACTTTCATTCACCAGCGTTTTAACACCAACACCATTGAGCAATTGGCGCACGGCTTCAAAGCTACCCATTGAATAGTCGTGGTTGCCGGGCACGGCGAAAATGCCCAAAGGAGCTTTAAGTCGCGCCACTTCCTCAGCCATTGCCTCTCCATACTCCATGAGGGGACGCGCCCAGCGGCGTGCCAGGGTGACTTGAGAGTAAGAATTGCGGCGCGACACATAATCCCCTGTCAGCACCACGAGGTCAGGCTGCTGGGCATTGCATAAATCCACCGCATGATGAATGAGCGCCGCGGAAGTGATAGCAGAAAAATGCAGATCAGAGAGTTGCACCACACGCAGCCCATCTAAGGCGGCGGGCATACCTTCCAGGCAGACGGTAAAATGGCGCACCCGCAAATAATGAGGCTCCACCAGGCTATAGGCTATGGGCACGGCCAGGGTGAGCGCAGCAGCACGCGAAAGCAAAGACATAAAGTTTCTGTTACGAATTGTGGAATTATGGATGCAAGGCATTGGTAATTGCTCATCCATAATGCTTAACGACAGGCGGCTATCAAGGCTCCAAACAGACGTTGGGTGGCGAGGCTGTCGCGGTCATGTTCAGGATGCCATTGCACACCTATAAAAAAGGGCTGATCCTTAAACTCGATAGCCTCAATGACTTCGTCGGGGGCATAAGAGGTCACTGCCGCATCCGGCGCTAATTTTTTAACTGATTGGTGGTGCGAAGATCGGATGTCAACCTCTTCCATGCCCACGATGTGATGCAATTGCGTGCCTGGCAGCACCCGCACGGTATGGCGGGTATCAGCATGGGCAATCGGATTCGGCCACTCAGTGGGTATGTCTTGGACTAAGGAACCGCCACGCCGCACATTGAAGAACTGGCAACCATAACAGATGCCAAAAGCTGGTTTGCCCCGTTCCAGAAATTCTCGTAACAGGATAGTTTCAAAGGCCGGACGGAGCGCAGGTACCAATTTAATATGAGAGTCTGGATGCTCGTCAGCCCCATAATAGGAAGGCGGCAAATCCGCTCCACCGCTGATAATTAACCCGTCTAATTGTTGCGCTAGGCGTTGCGCGTGCTGCTGCACCGCCTCATTGGAGGCCGCTCCATTCTCTGTCTCCGGGGGTAGCCATAATAACTCGCCCCGACCACCAGCGTCCCCAACAGCATCCACATAGCGCGTCAGGCTGAGGCAGTTCTTCTCTTCTTCGGGCCAGGCATAATATGAGCAGGTAATTCCAATTCGTGGCATAAGAGATTGCAGTATATATTCGCTTAAATACCTAATTTGACAAATAACCTAAGCCGGTTATTGAACACGATACCATTCCGACTCCCGCCTCACATCATTCAGCACATCCAAAAGCTTTTTCTTGTCTATGACTGGATGGATATAGAGTTCATGTAAGTCATGCAGTAGCTCTTGCCGTTCAGGAGTGTAATCTAAAAGTTGATTATAGATTTTCGTTACATTTCTCTCATATGCGCCCCCGCGCATCAACATGGCATAACGAAAGCATTTTAGAATGTCTTTGCCAATAATTCTGCTGTAGAAAGATAGACTTGATTGGTTACTACTATCAATATGTTCGACACTGCTCTGGTAACTTTCTATGATCTCTGGCAAATTAGGGGTTACAAGTTCGGCAAGTTGGTGCCTGTCCATGCGTTGAACCTGCTGTGGATAAAGGCCTGAACCAAACAAACTCAATGAATCACTGGCAAAAACAAACCGTCGAAATTCTACTAAGTTGTTTACCCTCTCAACCTCAAGATCAACTTTTGCTACGACAGGATATTTACGGCGCAATCGGTTTTCCCAGGTTTCGATCACTTCTATCTGGACGGTGTATCCTGCGCTAAGATTGCTACAAAATCTATTTCTGACTGATACGGAATAGCTTCTCCACGCGCTACAGAACCTAAAAGTCGGATGTTAATAACACTAGCACCGAAAATTGTCCTATAGATACTAATGGCTTCTTCGATAATAGGTGCGAAGATGCTATCAATTTTTTCAAGAGAACACTGATTTTCAATAACAATGTCGTTTGGCATAACTTCAACTTCACCCCAAAATTGAATGAAGCCAGTATCCGTGATTAATGTGACTCTTCAACAACAGTGGCGCGGTGAAGGTTCACCGCGCCACTGTTTCTACGCTAAATTTAAACTAAGATGAGCCGCGCCGCAGGAAGGAGGGCACATCAATGTCAACATCATCACTATTCAGTTTTGGCGGTGGCTGACGACTGGGGGCCGTCGGTGTTGGGGCCGTATAAGACGATGGCGCAAACGGATTCTGGCCAAAGGCGTTAGTTGGCTGCGCTGGCTTGTCAAAGCCAGTCGCTACCACCGTCACCTGAATGTCGTTCTGCATGGTTGGGTTAAAGACCAAGCCCCAGAATACATTGGCTTCATCCACATCGGCAGCCTCGCGCACAATCCGCACGATTTCTTCGACTTCTCCAATGGCTAAGTCATCGCCCGCCGTAACGTTAATCAGCAGCTTGCGTGCGCCAATGATGGACGATTCAAAGAGCGGCGAAGAAATCGCATCGCCCGCCGCATCGGCGGCGCGACGGTCGCCCTGACCCAGGCCAATGCCCATCAAGGCCGTGCCCGCTTCCTGCATTACGGAACGCACGTCGGCGAAGTCAAGGTTGACTTCACCGGGCACGGTAATCAAGTCCGAAATGCCCTGCACGCCCTGGCGCAAAATATCATCCGCTTTGCGAAAAGCCTGGCGAATGGGCGTGCGTCGTTCAATAACTTCCAGCAACTTCTCATTGGGGATAACGATGAAGGTGTCCACGGCATTACGCAGCTTTTCGACGCCCACTTCCGCATTCATCTTGCGCTGCTGGCCTTCAAACTGAAATGGCTTGGTGACGACGGCCACCGTGAGCGCACCCGTTTGCTTGGCAATATCAGCCACCACCGGGGCCGCCCCCGTGCCCGTGCCGCCACCCATGCCAGCGGTAATGAAAATCAGGTCGCTTTTGGCGACCGCATCCGCTATTTCATCCCGCGATTCTTCGGCGCTGCGATGTCCCATTTCAGGGTTGCCACCGGCCCCTAAGCCAGAGGTCACCGAGGTGCCAATTTGAATCTTTTTTTCGGCGGCGGATAAATCCAGCGCCTGTTTATCAGTATTAACGGTTATAAATTCAACGCCGGAAAGTCCGGCTTCAATCATGCGGTTGACGGCATTGGAGCCGCCCCCGCCTACTCCAATTACCTTGATAGACGCAATTCCGCCTGGCCGTCCAATTGCCATCGTGGAGGTTCTCCTGTAAGTCTGCGACGAATGTCTGCTATGTAAGTCTGCGTTAGTCGGTGCAACCTGTCAATTCCCCTTATTGTACGGTGATTTTACCCTCGCTGTCAAGCGGAAGCAGCCCATCCGACCATCAACAAGGTGCAAAATGCAACCCAACACAACTGTATCCTTCTACGGAGGTTAGGCAGGGTGTGTGGTAGAGACGCGATTAATCGCGTCTCTACCGGTAACACCTCCGCCCCTAAACGCAGCGGAATGGCTTTCTCCACACCTGCTCAGCCATTACGTTAATGAGCGGTTAGAGTCACCTGGTCATTGGCTGTAGTCACACCTGCCACTGTCTTTAAGCCTATCCACCGCACCGTAACAGTATCGCCTGCATGAAGCGAATTATCTGGCAAACTGATGTCCACGCGCTGGGCCTGGCTATTGTAACTGGCACTTTGCACACGCACAGTTTGGCCATTGACAGTCACCTCATAATGAGCTGTATCCCCAGCCTCCCCTGCGTCCAGGGCTTTGACGAATTGGAGACAGATAACGCCCGTCTGAGCCTGGGCATCAGGTTTCGACAGTCCAATCGCCCTGGCAACCGATGTAGCAGTTGTTACCACTCCAATCGTGAAGTCATGGCTCGTTGGAGCACTGATGTTGAAAGCATTGTCAATGGCGTAGACAGCCAGACGATAGTTGCCATTAGGCAGAGCCGGAGGCGCAGTCGGAGAAGGCAAATTTAATGACCAACTCTTAGTTGTATTGTTGTAATTCGCAATAGTTATAGTCGCTGGATTAAGGCCCGCCACCTTCGAGAAGGTATTAGTATCCCAGTTCCAGGCCCCGGTTGCAGCAGTGTCTCCAATCGAGTTCAGGCTATAAAGGATAGCGAATACCTTGAGGACGCCACTGCCGCCTGTATCCACTGCACCGCCAGTGGCAAGGGTTAAGCTGGGCTGAGTGCTGTCTGCACCTGGGGTCTTAATCGTGACAGCAGGGGGCACACTATCCTGCCCGGCCAGCATAAACGGCGGGAGAGATACATCCTTGCCATTATTGACTAATACCGAAGCAAAAGATGGCACGCAATAGTAACCCGGAGCCGCTGGCAAGACGTAATAACTGTTACCACCAAGGACATTGGGGAAACTAAAATAGCCGAGGGGATGAAGCGTAGTCGAGCTTGCCAGAGTTGTAGTGCGGCTCAGCCCAGCCAGGTTCCCGGCCAATAATGACCGTAAATTAAAAGAAGGTAAGAGATAGACCGGCATATTGCCCACACCAGTTGGAGCTGGGCTACCAGGTTGAACTACTTGTCCGCTGATGGTAACACCAGTGGTGGCGCCTATCGTAACGGTGTGAAAGTAACCTGGTGGCCCCGGCAGCAACGCAAAATTTTGCGATTTATCAAAAACCGCAGCGGCCACATAATAAGTGCCGTCGCCCGGTGGCACAGCCGGTGGCTTAATGGAATAACTCCACGCTTCGGAGGTGCCCGTAAGAGGGACCTCCGGTAGTGCGCTAAGATGTTCATTAACCAGGTCTACTACGTCCTTGGGGGAGAAATAAGTGTCATTGGGAATAATGGCCCCAGTGGAAAAAGAAGCGCCGTTCCAATAGTCAATCTCAGTTGTAGTTACCCCAACTTTACGCCGCACAATGCCAATAACAACACGATCTAATCCACCCGCATCAGCAGCATTGCCAGTGATGGCGGGAAAGGTGCTAAACGATCCACTATTGGGTGCGATTAAGGTACCAGTCGGGGGAGTTACATCAGGTGGCGTACCAACTGTGCCGGTTACATAGATGCCGCCAGCTTTAGGAGTAATTAGAGCAGCGTTACCAGCACGATCAAAGACAACTGCCGCAATATAATAAATTCCCTTGGTAAAGTTCTTACCAGTAGGCACATCTTTATAACTCCAGTTAGCATCGGTGCCGCTCACCGGGAGAATGGGGTAGCGCAGGCTAAAACTCTCGGCCAGTTTTAATATGAAATCCCCATTGAACTGGGATAAAGCATCCGTGCCTTGGAACCGTGCCGCCGTATACCAAGTGCCAAAATTCCAGGTGTCCAGTCGGAAGGCGAGATGACTTACTTCCACGCGGCGAAAAATAAAAAGTTTGACCGAACTGAGGCGACCACTACTATCATGCGCGGTGCCAGAAACAGTTGGAAAGAACTTGAATTCTCCATTAGCAGGCGTGTTGAGGACACCACTCAATGTGGGTGTTACCGCTCGTGCGGGACACATCAGTGAAGTAAGGATAACCGTTAGAATGCATAGAGCGGCCATCAGTCGCCCGTATTTCTTCCAGCCACGCGTAAAACTCTGCCCACAATAAATTTTTGGTGTTATAAACATAGTTTCTTCTCCTGTTAGAACCGGCACATTTGTCATAACAACGATTCCTTCATCTCGGCTGTTGCCTAATATGTAGAGTAAATAGGAATTAATATAGAGCGATTATCTGACGGTTATAACAATCACGGCCTGCTTCACTACTTGACAAGTTATACAGTACGATAAGTATATTGTAACACCTTATTGAAAAGCCTGAAAAAATAAGAGCGGCTGCCCTTTGGCCAGGGGGTAGCCGCTCTTATCTTTGTTCACTGCAAACGACTTCCAATCAATGTGTCGCGCGGTTTAGCGTGCGGTCAGAGTAATTTGACCATCAGCAATGGGGGCACCCTTAGCAGTTTGCAAACCACTCCACCCGACTGTAACTTTGTCGCCTGGTTTCACGGAGCCATCTGCCAGACTTAAGGTGACTTGATGGCTGTGGCCGTGATAGGCGGCACTTTCCACTGCTACAGACTGCCCGTTCACGAGAACAGAGAAACTCTTGGGATCACTCGCTGACGAAGCATCCAAGGCGCGCAGGAATTGCAGATGAACGATACCCGTTGCGGCTACGACTACACCCCGCGACAGGGGCTTTTGACGCTCGCCACGGCTATCCGCCGCGATTAAGGTCTGTGGCGTGGTGGTAGGAGTACCAATCGTGAAGTCACTGCTGACCACAGCACCAACATTGAACGCTTTATCGAGGGCAAAGGCGCGGACGCGATAGTTGCCGTTTTCGAGCTTGGGCAAAGTCTGTGACCAACTGGTGTTATCAGTGGTGATGAATTTGAACACGCTGCCATCACCAACAGTGGAGGAGACAAAGGTATTGCTCGTCCAGTTTAAGATGGCGACTGGCTCCTTGTCGCCAATCTTATTTAACTTGAAGAGGCCCAGCACAACCCCTAAGACTCCACTGCCGCCCGTATCGCTGACAGTGCCAACGACACTGGTCAAACTCGTCTGCGTGCTGTTGGCTTTAGGCGTGGTGATAGTGACCACTGGCTTGTCGGTATCCGTGCCGCCCACCTGGAAGTTACGGTCGCCGACTTTTGTGGTAGCGGCTGTCACCGGCACTCGGTAAGAGAAGGGGGTGAAATAATTACCCGGTGCAACGGGCAGCACAAGGTAATTACCCGGCGCGACAGCGCCAAAGCTATAGAACCCAGCCGGATGCTCGGTGGTCGCAGTCGTTGAAGTGGTGGTGTGGCGGAGTGAACTGAGGGTGTTAAGTGTCAGGTGTGAACTCAGATCATCGGCGGAAGCCAGATAGACGGGTATGCCCCCTACACCCACTGTTTCGGTACCATCCAACTTGGTCACTCGCCCACTGATAAAAGCCTGGGGCGTCATCACCGTGATGGTGTTGAAGTAGCCGGGGGCACCAGGCAGCAGCTTGAAATTGCCAGCTTTATCGAAGATAGCTACTGCGAGGTAATAAGTACCTTTATCGCGTGGCAGCTTAGTATAGGAAAAGGTTGCCGTTTTGCCACTCAAGGGGACTCTGGGCAGCAATGCCAGCTTGGACTGCACGATAGCACCAATCTGTACGGCAGGCAGGATTTGCGTTTTCGATACCGTAACAGCCGTCACAAAGGCAGTGCCATTCCAGAATTGATATTGTGCCGTGGTCGGCCCCTCCAGGCGACGCAAAAGGCCAATAAGGGCATGGTCGAGAGCCACATTATCATTGGCTACAACCTGGACAGCAGGCACCAGAGAGTAAATACCGCTGGTGGGCAAGAGTGTGCCAGTGGGCGGTGTTTTGTCAGGAGGTGTTGTGCTGCCAACGGTCAGGGTCACAAAAGGCGCGTCGCCCGCTTTAGCAATGTTGAAATTCAACTGCTTATCCACAATGCCAGCCGCCACAAAATAGGTGCCCTTGTCGCCACTAGTCAGGTTGGCCCCAGTAGGAACACTGGTGTAAGTCCAGTTGGCATCCTTGCCGCTGACGGTAATGGTCGGTAGTTGGAGGGCATGGTCTTTCACCAGACCCTTGATTTGGTCAGCGGTAAGAGTCGCGCCATGTGCCAGGGTGATGGCATCCTGCCAGGCGGAACCTGTCCAGAAGGCGTAAGTATCCTGCGTGGCTCCGTTCGAGCGGCGCACAATCAGCACACCGACGAGGCTTAAATCGCTGTCATCATCGTGGGCGGTGCCATTGATGACGGGGAAAGTCGTAATGGGGCCGGAAGTCGGCGCGGTAATGGTGCCGCTCACGGCAGTACTCAAGGTGGGACTGGGAAATTGAGAGTGCGCCGGTCGAACGCCAAACGCACAGGCCACCATCAACAAGGCGACCAGGGGGCGATACCGCTTATGCCAGCCGGTATCAAGCACAGCTTTGAAAAACATGATCCTTCTCCTTTTGGGTCGTTGGACTTGAGCGGACTTGGCCGAGTTCCACACAAGACATGTCACAGTTGGAAAATGGACGTGACACAGTTCTATCTGCAACAACTTGGCTATCTGCGAATTAGCATTCCATTGTACAACGGATACTTGCCTGATAATTGTAACATGGATGGGAATAAAGTTAGGTTAAGCTACTATAAGAATGGTCTCAAGAATTATTCAATAAGATTCGCCTACTCGCTACAGATTGGGGAGATTTTTATGATTTCCACGCGAGACTTATCATTGCTGCCTGCGATAAAGCAACTTAAATTGTTAGCTCAGTCACTGGCGATGTTAGATGCCATTATTGAACCGGAATGGGAGTTTCGCTATTACTCTTTTAACGCTCACTGGGGAAGAGAAGAAGCAATGGCATCCATGCGCAACGGGTCAGGTGACGCTTATTTTCTCTTGTTCAGTCCTGCGGGCGCTATCTTGAAAGGCTTCGCTCACGAGTCGGTGATGAGTCCCTATCAACACAACCCACCTCGTGTATGGCCTGGAGTTTTAGAGGCTGTGCCCAAAGTCTTCTCAGAGTTCTTAGCGGAACCAGCCTTCACCATTAGCGACACAACATTTTGCATCTGGCGCACTGACTCCGACAGGACATGGCAACGGGGCCAGATTGAATTTCCTGATGCCAAAGACCCTGATGGTTCAGCCGACTTATCGGCAGTCTTGGACAATAAGCCAATCACCTATCAGCAGTGGGCCGAAAACTATTACGGGCGTCCAGTGAGTTTGTCTGCCATCACACATATCTATCAACATCATGCTTTGTCGCAAAAGATCGTCAAATTGCTCAGTAGTGAATTGTCCTTATCCGATGTGGCAGATGACGTAAAGGAAATCGGCTATTGAGACTCCTTAACAGTGGTTGTTCTATTGGCAATAATGTCGGCGCGCAGTTGCCGCATGAGGGCTTGATAGAAATAGAGGTTGTGATAGGTGAGTAAGCGGGCCGCGAGAATCTCGCCACACTTGCATAAGTGATGGATGTAACCCCGCGTAAAGTTCTGACAAGTTTGACAGTTGCAAGTTGGATCAGGAGTTGAAAAGTCGCGCTTAAAGCGGGCATTGGTTAAGTTGAGATTGCCTTCGTCCGTAATCGCTACACCATGCCGCGCTAAACGAGTGGGCAAGACGCAATCAAACATATCTACGCCCCTGGCCACGCCTTCGCGCAGATCACGCGGAGTCCCCACACCCATTAAATAGCGTGGTTGTGCGACGGGCAGCGCATCCGTACAAACTTCAATCATGGGATACATTTCTTCAGGCGATTCCCCGACACTGAGGCCACCAATGGCATAGCCATCAAAGCCTATATCCACCGTGGCCTGCGCCGATTCGCGCCGCAAATCGGGATGCAGCCCGCCCTGCACAATGCCAAAAACCGCTTGATTATCCCGTGTCCGCACTTTCGCGGCTCGCCCTGCCCAGGCTACACTACGCCGCATCGCGCGCGCGGCCTCGTCATAGGTGGATGGATTGCGCACCACATCATCCAGCACCATCGCTATATCCGGCCCCAACTTTTCTTCGAGCGCAATGACCGATTCGGGGGTAAACAGGTGCTTCGAGCCATCAATAGGCGACTGGAAATTAACGCCTTCATCCGTCACTTTGCGCAGCTTGGCGAGGGAGAAAACCTGAAATCCACCACTATCAGTCAGAATAGGCCGCTTCCAATTCTGAAACTGATGCACCCCACCCGCCTTGGCCACAATATCCGCCCCAGGTCGTAGATAAAGATGAAACGCGTTGTTCAGAATAATCCGCGCGCCCAGTTCTTCCATCTCATGCGGCAGCATAGCCTTAACCGTGGCGAGAGTCCCCACCGGCATAAACACTGGCGTCTCAATAGTACCATGTGGCAGTTCTAATATCCCGGCACGGGCCATGCCTTTTTGTGCAATAACTGTAAATTTCATTTTTAGAATCACCACAGAGGCACAGTGAAGATTTGAGAATCGAGAATTGAGGACCGCCCTGCCCTTTTAGTCTTCTCGATCTTCTATCCTCTATTCTCTATCTTCAATTTCTCTGTGCCTCTGTGTCTCTGTGGTTCCAATTGACCTTACAATACTTCGATAATTCGCTGCATATCTTCTGGCAAAGCCGTTTCAAATTCCAGAGCAGTGCCGGTGATAGGATGCGTGAAGGCCAGGCGGGTTGAGTGCAAAGCCTGGCCTTGCAGGGCTTCTATGGCCTGGCGTGCCGCTTCGTTGGGCACACTGGATAAGGCACGCTGCACGCCCCCATAAACGGCATCGCCAACCACAGGATGCTGCACATAAGCGAGATGGACACGGATTTGATGGGTGCGGCCTGTGAGCAGATTAATCTTCAGTTGAGCGAACTTCGGCCAGGTGTGAACGGTTTCGTATTCGGTGACAGCGGGCCTTCCGGCAGGGACAATCGCCATTTTCTTACGCTGCACGGGATGCCGGGCTATGGGGGCTTCGATACGCCCGCGCAAGGTCGGCACACCACAGACCAGGGCCGTGTAAGTCTTAGTAACGCGCCGCGCTGCGAAATCTTCCGCCAGTTTCCAATGCGCCACATCGGTTTTGCAGACCACCATCACACCAGATGTATCTTTATCCAGCCGATGCACAATGCCAGCGCGTTCGGGGGGGCCAACCGCCGAGAGGCTACGGCCACTGGCTCGTAACACATCCACCAGGGTCGTTTGTCGCTCCCCTGCTCCTGGATGCACCGCAAGGTCACGCGGTTTATTGAGCACAATTAAATAATCATCTTCAAAGAAGATGGGGGGAACTGCTACATCGCCTGCAATAAACGGTTGCGCTAAGGCTTCTGCCGGAGTATCCGACGCTGCTTCCGCCGCGCCTTCAAGGTGGATTTCGTCCCCTTCCCGCGTCACATAGGAAGCTTTGATAGACGCACCAGCCAGCGTTGCCGTGCTAATCAGTTTTTGCGCCCGTGACCGGGACACTCCCAGTCGTGCTGCAAAAAAAACATCCAGCCGCTGTCCGGCTTCTTCCGGCTCAATTTTGTAAGATACTACTGGTTTCTCGTCCACAGTAAAATAATAAAGGTATTAACTTAACTTGCTACCCATAACCCAGTGGTTAAAACCACCGGCTGCAAAACGAAGTCGTCCTGCGGCGACTCTCTTAGTCCGCGCAGGCGGACTGGGTCTTGCAGCCTGCGAATTCATTCGCTGGTTGATCCGGTCATAACTTAGTAGCAAGTTGAGTAAAGGTATTAGGCAACACAACTCACAAATATATGAAACAGTTTAAACGAATCATCGTACCAGGGCTTATCCTCTCTGTGCTCACTTTCAGTACTGGCACCAACCCGCAGGCAAAACCTGTTAGCCGTGCAGCTAACCCGTCATTTGTCGTTTGTATTGATCCGGGCCACCCATCGGAAACTTCCAATGGGGCCGCTTCGCATGGGCTTTCGGAAAATCGCCTCAACTGGCAGGTGGCCACCCGTTTAGCGCATCGCCTAAGCGCGATGAACATTCAATATGTGATGACCAAGACCCGCGAGAACCAATATGTGACGAATCGTCACCGTGCGGAGATTGCCAATTATGCGGGGGCTGCTCTACTGGTGCGCTTGCATTGTGATGAAGGCGCAGGGCGCGGCTTCACCTGGTATTATCCCGACCGTGCCGGACACAAGGAAGGTGTGACTGGGCCACCACCAAACGTGCAGCGTGCCAGCCGCCAGGCAGCTTATGTACTCAACGAGGCGATGAAACCCATCTTACGCGGCTATCTCAAGCCGAACCCAATTAAAACCGACGCGGCAACCTTTGTGGGGGGGAAACAGGGAGGCGTGCTGACTGGCTCGATCTTCGCCCGTGTGCCCACCGCTCTTATTGAAATGTGCTTCATCAACCAAGCTTCCGACGCTCACTTCATCGCCTCTGCCGCTGGCCAAGAAAAAATGGCCGAGGCCATCGCCGCTGGTATCGCCCGTTGGCAGCAGGTTGGGGTGCGTTAGCCCACACCCACGAGAAGAACCACAGGGACACAGAGGCACAGAGAGTTTGGGAGAAAGTGGGTGTGGGAGGATGGGAGATGGTGGAAATTGCCGGATCACCCCACATACCCCCACTCTCCCATCCTCAAAACTTCTCTGTGTCTCTGTGGTTCTTCTCGTGGGTGCGGCGTTGGGGGTGAGAGCCTCAAAACAACTTCGTCGGCTGCTCCAACGCGATTTTCAGCATCTTCATAAAGCGGCGACGGGGGATTTCGCACGCGCCGAAGTTGGCGAAGAGCAGGGTCATCATTTGAGCATCGAGCCACGTTGCGCCCTTAGTTTGCAGGTATTCTACCAGATGCACTAAGGCTGCTTTAGAAGCATCGCTAACTTTGTAGAACATGGATTCCCCCGCGAAGTAGGAACCGAAAGCAACACCGTATAAGCCACCGACTAACTCGCCATTCTGATACGTCTCAACGCTATGCGCGTCTCCAGCTTGGTGCAGAGCGATGTAAGCCTCCAGCATTTCATCGGTAATCCAGGTGCCTTCTGCATCCTGACGTTGTTCGGCGCAGGCGCGAATGACTGCCTCAAAATTGGTATTTATTCGCATTTCAAAGTTGGCATGGCGCAGGGTGCGCTGCAAACGGCGCGAAATGTGGAATTGGTCGAACGGCAGGATCGCACGACGCGGCGGGGCGAACCAGAGGAGAGGAAAGTCTTCAACGGGCCAGGGGAAAATGCCGTTATGATAGGCTTCGCGCAAGGTTGAGACGGAAAGTTTGCCGCCAACTGCCAAGAGGCCATCGGCATTGGCTGCCTCAACCGGAGGGAACATGAGCTTAGGGGCTGGAGACTGGTGGCTGCGGGCTGGCCAGAGTAGATGGAGCAGCTTTCTCGGTAACAGAGGAAGCATAGGTGTCATACCCCGCAGCCGCCATCCGCTGGGCACGGCGTGAGAAAACCACCCACAAGATTGAGATAACAACCAGGCCAATAATAGAGGCAAGTTGAGCCTGAGTGAGCCAGGTGGTGCCAAAAACTGTCAGGGCGGTTGCACCATTGCGGAAGATTTCGACAAAGCCCCGCTCCACCGCATAGAGGGCTAAGAAAAGCAGCGTCGGTTGCCCCGCGAAGCGATTAAAGCGTGGCAGTTTCTTGGCGTGCTGCATAAACAAGAACAGACCCATCGCAAAAATAGCCGAATAGATTTGAGTGGGATGAGAAGGCGGCGTAATCTGGCCATGATGGAACTCATCGGGAAAGCGCATCGCCCACGGCAGACTGCACTCCTTGCCATAGCAACACCCATTAAAGAGACAGCCAATGCGCCCGAAGAAGTAGCCCAGGAATACGGAAGGAGCCATCAAGTCGAGCAGCGCACCAATGCTAATCTTCTTGCTCCAAGAGTAATAGGCCGAAACTAAGACCCCACCGATGATCGCGCCGTGAAAAGAGAGTCCCCCACTCCAGATTTGCATCATCTCCCAGACCGAATGGAACTGGTTAAGATTCAGCACCACATAGAGCAGGCGGCACATCAGCACTGTTACCGTCAGCATCGGCAGAGCAATGTCTAAAATCAAGTTCGGGTCATAATCACGACGTTTGGCTTCCAGACAGGCATTCCAGGTCGCGGTAAAGAAACCCAGCACCAGGAAAAAGCCGTAAGAGTGCAGCGTGATAGAGTGATGGCTCCATAAGAAGAAGAGGAAGCACCCCACCCCCGCCACAATAAGGGGCGAGAGCGCAGCCAGTAGAGCATCGTTGCTGCGATTGCCGTCTAACAGCGCATCGTTAGCGCCGCTTGCGGCCACTACATTGGATGGCACCGGACGGCGCAGTTGCACCAGGTTATAGGCTACAGCAGCCATAGCGATGAGAAAGGTGACTATCCAGAGGGGAAGCAGCAGATGGGCTGGGAGTTGAGGAATAATGGCTAAAATAGGTCGCATAATTTAACAAAAGACATTGGTAAAAGCAGCAGAGACGATGCTTAAGATGAGTTTACCGCATCAGAATTATCCAGCGCGGGTGGCTTAGCGCCAAAGACAAAGTTGATAAGCAACAGCGTAACCCCGACCGTCAAGGCCGAGTCCGCCAAATTAAAGACGGGAAAGGTTTGAATCCAGGAAATGGTGGTATCGAGATCAATAAAGTCCGTGACTGAAGCGAACAAAATACGGTCAATCAAGTTACCCACCGCTCCACCCAGAATAAGACCTAACCCAAGCGTTGGCAAAAGACCGCGCTGGATAATTTCCGGTGCCATCCGGCCCACCACAAAAATGACCAGCAGGGTAATACCCACCAGGAACAAGCGTTGCCCACTGAGCATACTCCAAGCAGCGCCGTGATTCTGGAAATGGCTAAGATGCACCCAACCCGGCACGAGCGGACGGGTCTCTCCTAATGGCAACGCGCCACGCAGCCAATACTTACTCCATTGATCGGCCAGGACAACTCCAACGGCAAGGAGCAAAAATCCAATAAAGCGACGCTTCAGCGGTGCTGCAACCTGAGGAGCATTGCTCTCAGCTACCACTGGCAAAGGTTCCAGGCGGGTTTCGGTGTCTGCTATCGCGTCCAAAGAACGTTCCATTAAGAGTTATAAAGTTAGAGTTGTTAGCGAACAAGTAGTCCTGTCACTATCAACCTAAGTTACTACAGGCTAAGGGCGAATCAACCCGCGAATGAATTCGCAGGCTGCAAAACGAAGTCCGCCTGCGCGGACTGCCTGAGTCGCCGCAGGGCGACTTCGTTTTGCAGCCGGTGGTTTTAACCACTGGGTTGTTGTAGCAACTTGGGTCAACTATTAGCAATACGCTCGACACGCAGCCGCACCGTTTCCTCGCCAATCTTCACTTCCGTCAGTTCGGGATAATCCCACGCCACCAGACGCAGTTCATCGGCCAGCGTTTCCTGCTGAATATAATCGCCAAACTTTTCAAATACATCAGGCAAGCGGCTAGCATCTTCAGGAGCCAGGAGAATGGCTATATGGTCACTAACTTCAAAGCCAGCTTCTTTGCGCGCATTCTGCACGGCACGCACAAAATCACGCGCTAAGCCTTCATCCAATAAATCCTGGTTAAGCGTGGTATCCAACGCCACGGCCCAGCCGTTTTCAGTGGCAAAGCTGTAACCGCTCTGCTGTTGAGTTTGCACCAACACTTCATCGGCAGCTAATTCTAATGCTGCGTCTCCGACTTGCAAGGCAAAACTCTCGCCACGGCGTGCGGCTTTACCAATACGCCGCGCCTCTTCGGGAGCCGCTTTTTCCAACGCTTGCCGAATCGCGCCAATCTGTTTGCCAAACTTGGGGCCAAGCTTGGGCAAATTAGCCTTGAGCGAATAAGTGACAAACTCTCCGGCATCATCCAGCAGTTCTAACTCTTTGACATTCAATTCATCGAGAATAGTTTCGCGCCAGTTTTCCACACTGGTGCGCTGGGCGGGCGTTGGTGTCTGCACAAAGGCCTTCGCCAATGGCTGCCGCACTTTGACACCGGAATCTTTACGTGCCGAATGGCCGAGGGAAACCACCTGTAACACATCTTCCACTTCACGGATTAACGATTCATCACGCCAGGTGTCCGTCACTTCAGGCCACGGGCATAAATGCACACTCAGTGGAGCATCTGCAAGGGGCCGCTTGAGGTTCTGATACATCGCTTCGGCGGTAAAAGGAATCACGGGGGCAATAAGTTTGGCGACTGTTAGCAACACATGGTGCAGCGTTTGATAAGCGGCTTGCTTATCCTGATCGCTCTCACTTTTCCAGAAACGACGGCGACTGCTGCGCACATACCAGTTCGATAAATCATCCACGAAGCTTTCCACCGAGCGTGTGATATTGCCCAACTGAAAACTATTGATGGCAGTGGTCACTTGCTCGGTAAGCTGTTGCAACCGTGCCAGTATCCAGCGATCTAAGATATTGCGGGCTTCTTCCCGTTCACCGTCCAACTTGGGCTTATCGAGGTTGGCGTAAGTTACAAAGAACGAGTAAACGTTCCATAAAGTGAGCAAGCGGCGTTGCGATTCCTGGATGGGCTGATAGCCAAAGCGAATGTCTTTCGTGAGCAGGTTGCCCGCGAATGTCCAGCGCATGGGGTCAGCGCCAACCTTACTGACTGCTTCATTATAAGGTACGCCGTTGCCCTTAGCTTTAGAAATGCGGTCTCCATTTTCATCAAGCATAGTCTCGTAAACCATCGCCGTTTTATAGGGCGCACGATCTTCGAGAGCCACACTCATAAACAGCATGGAGAAGAACCAGAGACGTACCTGCTCACGCATTTCGGTGATGAAGTCAGCGGGATACCAGTCGCGCCAGTAGTTCCCGGCGTTCTCCGGCATGTAGCCGAGCAACTCCGGTGGCAGCCGCAAGTCTTGGGTATTGCCGTTATAGCCGAGGGTGGAAAAAGGCACGATACCGGCATCGAGCCAGGCATCACCCACTTCGGGCACGCGGCGCATGAGGCTTTTCCCGTCTTGGGAAAGAATCTCAATCTCGTCAATCCACGGGCGATGCAGTTCCGGCAATGAGTCCACCAGTTCCGGCGTCACGGCTCGCTCGCGCAACTCCGCTTTAGAGCCGATGACTTCCAGGTTGCCATGTTCATCTTGATAGAACGGCAACGGTAAGCCCCAGAACCGCTTGCGCGAGATGCACCAGTCGCCCATGTTGCTGAGCCAGTCGTCCATGCGCTTTCCGGCATATTCGGGAATCCACTGCACTTCTCGCGCGGCGCGGCGCAAACGCTCGCGCGCCGGACGCGGCCCCGCTTCAGCGCGGATAAACCACTCTTGCGTCGCATAGAAGATAAGTTCATGAGCGCAGCGCCAGCAATGTGGGTAGGAGTGCTTATAGCGTTGAATCCGGTAGAGTCGGTCCCGCTTCTCTAACTCGGCAAAAATGGTCTCTACATCTTCCAGGCCGTGTAAGCCTGCAAGGGGGCCACAACCGCTGAGGAAGCGTGCTTCGGTATCAACTGGCACAATAAAGCCCAACCCTTCGCGTTGTCCTAACTGGTAGTCTTCCGCACCGCAGCCGGGCGCGATATGCACAATGCCCGTGCCTTCCTCTTCGCCCACATCTTCCCACGCGACAGAACGGCGCGGTGTCTGCTCGTTCATCTTCTGCTGCACTGGAAGATCGTCAAAGGTGCCGCTATAAGAGAGGCCAATTAAATCACGCCCCGGCATCTCATCCAGTACTTCATAGCCTGGCTTGAGGGCTGTCGCCACTGTGCCCTTGGAGAGAATGACAACCATATCATCGGTGCGCGCCCGCACATAAGTCAGGTCAGGATGCAAAGCGACTGCGACATTAGCGGTTAACGTCCAGGGGGTGGTTGTCCACACCAGGAAACTGTCACCCTCTTGGATTGACGATTGACGATTGACGATTGACGATTGATTCAGGAGGATTGGCAGTTTGACGTAGACGCTGCGGTGGGTGATCTCTTTATAGGAGTCGGCGGATTCGTGCTGCGAAAGACTGGTCTCGCAGCGTGGGCACCACGGCATAATGCGGTAATCTTGGGCCAGCCAGCCTTCCTCGTGGCACTTCTTCAAGAAGAGCCAGATATGCTCGATATTAGAGTCATCGAAGGTGTAATAAGAGTGCTCCCAGTCCATCCACTGACCAAGTCGCCTGGACTGTTCAGTGATGGTAGCCGCAAACTTGTCTACCCGTGCGCGGCAGGCCCGTGAGAAGTTTTCCAGGCCATAGGCAATAATGTCTGGTTTGCCCTTGAAGCCCAGGGCTTTTTCGACTTCGACTTCGACCCAGAGGCCCTGACAATCAAAGCCATTCTGCCAGCGTAGTTTGCGCCCGCGCATGGCATGGAACCGCTGCACAATATCTTTATAAGTGCGACCCCAGGCGTGATGCACGCCCATCGGATTATTGGCCGTGATTGGCCCATCCTGAAAGCGCCACGGCTCACCATTGAGGTTGCGCTCGCATAACTGCTGGAGAATCTGTTGCTCTTCCCAGAATTGGAGAATGGAGGCTTCGAGTTCAGGATAATTCGGCGTACCAACGAAAGGTTCAAACATAGCGTTCAACAGAATCAAAACTGAAGAGTCAAAACTTTCAAATTATTCTCAATTGCAGTTTAACAAGCCAAGCCGCCGACGTGCTGCGGGGCGCGATACGCTGTGCCCCTGTTATCTGTTTAGCTCTCACTGAATCGGGATAGATTACGCTCTTGACCCCATCCCCAGCCCTTCTCTATCCTATCCAGATAGAACGAAGGCGGTGAGCGTGTTAGTTATCATGTTACAGACCGGGATTACAATAGACTGCCGAGGCTTGACAATTTGTGCAAATAATTGTTCAATTAAATGTGCAGCTTTATTAGCTGTCGGCTTTGGAGAGGGCCGGGCGAATAGCCGAAAAGAGAGAATGGTATGGACAACACATTATCAATTGCAGAGGCCCGCAACAGGCTGACGCAGTTGCCGGAGGAACTCGCCCGCTCGCCTGAAGGTGGCGCTGTGACAGTCACACGCCGAGGCCAGCCCGTCTTAGCGGTCGTGTCGTGGGAACTCTATGAGTCCATCATGGAAACCCTTGATATTATGAGCGATCCTGAACTCATGGCAGCTTTGCGACAGAGTGTTCAAGAGGCCCAACAGGAGAACCTCGTATCATGGGACACCGTAAAGTCGCAGCTCAACCTACAGAACGGTCAATCGCCCTGACGCCCCAGGCGGTTAAGATGCTGGAAATTATCAAAGACCGTCAGACCCAACTAAAGATTAGAGATCGTATTGATAGCCTCAAAACTGAGCCGGAAAAGAAGGGCAAGCCCCTTATTAGCGAGCTATCCGGTTATTACAGCATACGCGCCGCTGGGCAGCGTTACCGCATTGTCTACCAACTACGCGAACAAACTATTGTGGTCTTAGTGGTGGCAATCGGTATCCGCAAGGAAGGCGACAAAACGGACGTGTACAGCCTAACCAAGAGGCTATTGCGCTTAGGTTTATTGGGAGAATAAGTATAAACAGCACCAGGATTAACCTTCTGGTGCTGTTTAGTTAGAAAAACACACCCGGTTGAGATTAACTGGGTCAGCAGCCCCACTAGCAGTCCACGCGCCGCCACTGGTGCAGGCTGTGGCATAATAGCAGGTATGCCTGACTGCTTCCCAATAGAGCCATTGTTGCAAACCGCACTAGGACACCTTGAAGACACCTTGTCTCTCTTAACGATTGGCGTAGTGCTGAGCCTGGTTATGCTATGCCTACTCTATCGGTGTCTGATGTGGGGCAAAGCTGCTTTTTATACATCTGTCTATCAGCAGCCACTTCAACGCCACTTACAAGCCCACAGCGTCACCATAGAAGTATCCGACAGCGGCGGCTATCAGGTGGTGGAGTAGAGAACTATGGCTATGGTCTTTTTTATTATAATGACATCTGTATTCTTCCTCATGTTTGGGGCTGTTAATTTTGCCGATTGGCTGGACAAGCGGTCTATACAAAGATGTGCTGCACAAGCCCAAGAGATAGCCTAACACAGCGTCACGGTGGAAGTGGATTAGAGGGGCAGCGGGTGAGCTGAGCGTTGGGCCATACGCAAAGTGTTTTAGAAACTCACAGGTGCAAAATGCGTGGATGCTTCATGTTGCTACAAGAGATTATTATCGGCACTGTTGTGGGGACTATTGTCAGCCTCTTCTTCTTGGCGCTTTTTAGCATCTTGACCTTCATAGAATTGGCCTTCATCTTTGGCCTCTTGAACTATCTGACAACGGCTTTGCATTGGGACTATTTAGCAGCCTGCCTGGTCACTATCCCGCTTGGTATACTGCTGGTAGGCGGTTCATTATCACTTTTGTTTAGAGGCGGCGAGCAGGAAGAGCATCTTTCAGAGTAGCATTGGCTGTGGTTGCTTTTGCTATGGAGGAACCTGGGCACAACACGGCCTGCCCTCAAGAAGCCAGATAGCGGCTCAACCAGAATAACTATAAGACGCTGCAACCCACGCCTACGCCTCTCTCACCCACTCCCTTAGCCTCGCCTGATAGCACTCTACCATAATTACCTAATGCTTATTATCTTTGGTGAAACTTTAAGTCCTTAGAGCCTCCTGGCCCTCAATATGGCCCTATACAGGCACTCCTTAACAGTAAGGGAAAGAAGTCAAACTCTTACTATCCAGAGAGTCCCACTTTTGTTCATGTGATGCTGTCCCGACGGTAGGCCAACGCTCCCTGCCTCTTGCTGTTAAGGGGAAGGGCCGGGGATGGGGTCTATCTACACCTCACTTATTCTCTTTATACAACCCCTTGCGATCATTCAGCCGCACTTCTAGCAACTCTCCCATCATCCGAAATGGCGAGGTCAAGGGATTGACGCGGCTATCATCACGGTGCTGCCAGGTCACGGGCACTTCGCAGACTTTGTAGCCTAATTTGCGGGCTAAAAAGAGAATTTCCGTATCAAAGCCAAAGCCATCTATCCGCGCTAAACCAAACACCCGCCGCGCCACATCGCCACGAAAGGCTTTAAAGCCACACTGGGTATCCTGAATGCCGGGCACGGCAATACTCTGCACGAGCTTATTGAAGCTGCGCCCCATCCACTCTCGATACCAGGGCTGATGCACAGTTAAATTCGATTTTGGCAGGGCACGGCTGGCAATGGCGATCTGGCATTTATCGTCAGCAATCAGCGGCAAGAGCTTTTCCATCTCTTCAATAGGCGTGGATAAATCGGCATCGCTAAAGAGCACATCCTGCCCCAGCGCGTGCAGCACACCATAGCGCACCGCATAGCCCTTGCCCCGATTGAGCGGCTGGCCCTGCTCATCATTATAGGCAGCCAGACGCGCCCATGAATGGGTGGCGGCAAAGTCGTTCACTACTTCGCGGGTGCCGTCACGCGAGCCATCATCCACTACAATTAGCTCATAAGAAAAATCGCGCGTCGCCAGATATTCGGCGATGCGCGTTAAGGTTGCGGGTAAGCGATTCTCTTCGTTATAAGCCGGGACGACTAATGACAGCGCACAGCGCACATCCGTTTCGAGTGTGACGTTGGTTCTCCCCTGGGTTGCGACTTCTGCATCCTGTGTCAACATAAGCAAATGCTCCCTAGCTTCTGGTAGCCAAAAGGAGCAAATGCAGTGTACTTAACACCTGACATGCAATCAACCACAGAGAAATTCGAGGATAGAGAATAGAAGATAGAGGATCGCGGTGGAAGTTACTAGTTCGATTCTCTATTTTCCATCTTCGATCCTCGAATTTCTCTGCGTCTCTGTGGTGAACCGCTTATAAGATGCTGAGATAGCGTTCTAACTCATATTCATGCACCTGGCAGCGATAGTTATTCCATTCAATCTCTTTATTGGCAAGGAACTTGGTAAAGAGCGTATTGCCCAGGACACGATGCGCTAACTCACTCTCACGGGCGGCACGGATAGCTTCGTTGAGGTCAGCCGGTAGAATTTCCACGCCCGCTTCACGACGCTCGGCGCTGCTCATCTGATGGATGCCACTCACCGGCGCTGGCAGGGCGTAATCGTTTTTAATGCCTTCCATGCCCGCCGCCAGTAAGAGGGCAAAGACCAGATAAGGATTGCAGGCAGCATCGGGCGAGCGGTATTCCAGGCGGCGACTGGCTTCGCGGCCTGGCTTAAAGGCAGGCACCCGCACTAAGTCAGCACGGTTGCGCATCGCCCAGGTCACTCGTGTGGGGGCTTCAAAGCCGGGCACCAATCGTTTATAACTATTGACCCACTGATTCGTGAAGAGGGTTAGCTCACGCGCATGGCGCAGCAAGCCCGCGATGAATTTGCGCGCGACATCACTCAGGTAATCTGCATCATTTTTATCAAAGAAGGCATTCTTGCCACCTTGAAAGAGACTCATATTAATGTGCATCCCCGACCCGTTAGAGGTGGCACTGGGCTTGGGCATGAAGGTCGCATAATAGCCGCTTTCTGAGGCAATTTCCTTAACTACCAGGCGAAACGTCATCATGCTATCAGCCATTGTGAGGGCATCATCATAGCGCAAGTCAATCTCATGCTGCGAAGGTGCGCCTTCGTGGTGCGATGATTCCACGCCAATATCCATTTGCTCTAATGTCAGAGCCGTTTTGCGACGGAGGGGGCTGGCAACATCAAGAGGGGTGAGATCAAAATAGCCGCCCTGGTCAATCGCCTCCGGGCGCAGTTTTTGTCCTTCGGGAGCCTGTTTGAAGTAGAAAAATTCTACTTCGGGGCCGACATAGAAGGTGTAGCCCATTTCCACGGCGGCTTTGAGCTGGCGTTTTAAGACATAGCGGGGGTCGGTATCCGCTGGTTTGCCGCTGGGTTCAAGAATATCACAAAACATGCGGGCCACGGCCCCGCCCTCGGTGGGGCGAAACGGCAAAATCGTGAAGGTGTTGGGATCAGGGAGCGCAATCATATCGCTCTCGTCCTCACGCGCAAAACCTTCAATGGCGCTCCCATCGAAGGTGATACCTTCTTCGAGTGCCGCCTCCAATTCACCCGCTATAATAGCGGTGCTTTTGAGCATCCCCAGAATATCCGGGAACCATAATCTTATAAATTTGACGTTGCGATCATGGGCTGTCTTGAGCACAAATTCATGGCTCTTTTGATCGTCCTTGACAGCCTTACCATTTTTGCCAGATGAGTTGTTCTTCATGTCAGCTTCGAGTGCGTCCAATTCCAGGTCGGATGCGCCATCAGTCACGGCAGGCGACGGTTCCGGTTCCGGCCAGGGCGTGGGAAGCGGAGTCGCTGCAACCGGCGCACTATCGCCTTGCGACTTTTTCATCTTAGATTGCTTTGCAGATATGGGATTCGATGGGCGACTGCGTTTTGCGGGCATAACGGATAAGGCTCCTCGCGGCTCCGCTTAGTCCGCTGCGTCGTGTCGTCTCATGCATGAGAATGCAAAGTAACTCTTGCGACATGGCGGCAGTTAAGGGTCGGACTAAGAGCGGAATAAAATAAGGACGGACGGCTCGCAAATCGAGTGATCTGGCGAATCGTCCGTCCTTAATTCTAATCGAATTCGGTAGCAAACGCTCTGTCGTGACGGGACTACAGTGTCTCGAAAAAGCGTTTAGAAGCAAGCCACAGGATAACATCTAAGATGCTCCCGTGGCCACCCGGAGCCTGAACCGAGGTTGAACGGAGTCGTCTAGTGGACGGCTTAGCCGCCACCACCACCTCCGCCGCCACCACCACCTCCGCCGCCACCTGCACCAGCACCGGTGCCGCCAACTCCTGGCGTTGCCGCTGGAGCGGTTGGCGCGGGAGTCGCCGGACCCCAGGTGTAGTCGAAGCCAAGGTAAACCTGGTTACGAGTAAAGGCCGGGCCAATTGCGCCAACGGAAGAGTCATTGTAGCGGATGTAGCCAACTTCAATATCGGCAGACGGATTGAAGTTGTAGATTAGACCTGGCGAAAAGGTGCTAATGGACGACTTACCCGAATAAAAGTCCGTGGCAAAAACCAGTTTCTTACCAATAGCCCTGTCATAGCCTAACTGCAAATAGGTTTTGTCATGGCTACCGGAGGGCGTGGTTAGAGCAGCGGTCTTGCCCAACGCATGGGCGATACCAACATGCACTCGTCCGAAGGTAAAACCCTTTGAACCCAGTAAATAGATGACGTTGGGAGCCGCGATGTCTTTGGAGCCGACACCCCAGGCACCCGCTACGACGCGCGTTTTATTCGCATCATTGTTCATCAACTGGGTTTTGAGGTTAAAAGTCAGACGCTTGAAACTATTGGAAACGATGGGCGTCGCACCCCCTGCCGACACCAGGTAGTCAAACCCCAGTTCAGTGCGTCCCCCAGCGCCGTCTTTATCTGGCCCGGCTCCATATTCCAGACCGACCGAAGTCGCCGAATCCATTCTCACCCCTTTGCCGAACGAGTCAGCGTCAAAGTGAAAATTCTGCTTGGTGTAGATGTCTGTTGAGGGATAAAACGTCAGCCCTGAACTGGTGGCGAACGCTTCTTGGCCGGAAAGCATCAACCCACCCACAGCCAGCAGTGCCGCCCCGGCCACGACGGCCTGACGAGGACGACGAAAACTGTGCCCTGTGTTGTTGCGCAATTGCAACACCTCCTGAAAGATTCACGCTTCGGCTTATGTCCCCTCATGCTCAACAACTGGACTGTGTCCTTGTTTCCAGCCAGTGCCTTTACATCAGGAACGCACCATTGCGCGTTATTAGAGAGGATAAACCGGCCATGTTTCTCCCACATTACACAAAGGTAAACATTGCAAGAAATCCGTGTTGAATCCCTATTACGGAGGTTTTTATATCTGAGGTTTTTATATCTAAGGATTACGGCGCACAGTGACACTCAAGCCAAAGACAATAACTCCAAGGATATATCCAAGTGCTTAACTATCTTCTTAGCAGCAATCTGAAATCTGAATTGGATGCAGACTGCCATTACTCAAGAAACCATCATAGCGGACTACATCAAGAAAACAAACCGTATTGGCAATATTGATACTCCTTGTTTCAATCCAAGACTCATTGTGATATAGTGTCAATCATTATCCCGTAGTTCCCATAAGTGAGGCTCTATGCAAAAGTTGTTTCGACCATCCTTTTGGTCGTGTTCAGGCTTGCTTGCTCTTATTTTGCCCGGACTCTGGTCATCGGACAAGAACTCGACGCACCTATCTTCCCCCAGTTGCAACCTGTACAACAATTTAATGCCAGGCTACTAAAGGCTCCTCAACACCGCGGACAGGCCCGTTTTCAAGCTGCTTCCTATAAGCCAGAGCATTCAGCTTTTGCATCAGCCCCACGGCAAGCTTCAAGGCCAGGCTCGGTGCATAAGTTAGCTCCTGCCTTAAGACAACATCTTCAACAAGCTTATCTAAGATCGCCACTCAGTTTTGAGGCGAACACAGGCCAAGTCGCCCAGCCAGTTAGATTTCTGTCACGCGGGAGTGGTTATAATTTATTTTTAACTCCGACCGAAGCAGTGCTTACTCTTCAAAAGCCAGCAACCCAACCCCGCAAGTCGCATCCCCAAGGCAACCGGTCAGTCCCTATGACCAAACAGGCAGCACCTACGGTTTTGCGGATGCAACTTCTCAACGCCAACCACTCTCCACAAGTAACTGGCGAGCATGAGTTGCCCGGTAAAAGTAATTATTTCATTGGTAATAATCCCACTCAGTGGCACACCAATATTTCACAATATGGCAGAGTTAAATATCAGCAGGTCTACCCGGGAGTTGACCTGGTTTATTACGGAAACCAACGCTAATTGGAATACGATTTTATAGTCGCGCCAGGGACTAACCCAAACTCCATCAAGCTTGCCATCACTGGTGCGAAGCATCTATCGATTAACCCAAAGGGTGAATTAATTGTGGATACTGGCAACGGTCAACTCATAGAACATTCCCCTGTTATCTATCAGGAAGTGAATGGAAGCAAGCGTCATATCCAAGGCGGTTATATTTTACAGGGCCAGCGCGAGGTTGGGTTTCGCTTAGCGGCATATGATACAAGTAAGTCCATTATTATAGACCCGGTACTAACATATTCGTCTTTTCTTGGCGGCAGTGGAGAAGATTATGGATATGGCGTTGCTACTGATTCTAGTAGCAACACCTATATAACAGGAGATTGCCATTCATCTGATTTCCCGACCAAGAACTCATCACAACCTATATCTGGTAATGCATTTATTACTAAGTTAGACGCCGTGAGTGGGTCGCTCATTTACTCAACTCATATTGGAGGGGGAAACGACTTCGGACGGGCTATTGCCGTAGATAGTTCAGGCAACGCCTATATCACAGGATTCACTTCGGCTCGCAACTTTCCATTGAAGAACCCGCAGCAATCTACTATTGGTGCCAGTGATTATGATGGTTTCGTAACGGAAATTAGTAGTTCGGGAGCATCCTTAGTATTTTCGACATATTTGGGGGGCAATGGAAACGATGAGGGTTTTGGGATTGCCGTTGATAATTTTCAACATATTTACATAACTGGCCTCACTACATCCAGTGATCTAGCCACGAAGAACGGTTATCAACCTGTCCAAATAGTCAGCAATGATCAAGATGCTTTTATGGTGAAGTATGATGTGGCAGGTTCAAGCGTCCTTTACTCCACATATTTAGGAGGGTCATCATCAGATTATGGGGCAGCAATTGCAGTGGATGATGCAGGCAATGCTTATGTCACAGGAGACACCTCATCAACTGATTTCCCCATAACACTGGGGTGTTTTCAGCCCACTCCTCACAGCCAGACCGACGCTTTTGTGACAAAATTGGACACCACTAAGAGTGGTACTGCTTCTCTATCTTATTCTACGTTCTTAGGAGGCAGTACTGGTCCTGGTGGGGTTTATAGAGGAGAGGATATGGGCTATGGTATCCAGGTTGATTCAGGAGGTAACGCTGTTGTAGTAGGAGCAACCTCAAGCACTGACTTCCCCATTGTAAATGCGATACAACCTTTTGGGAGCGGTGACGATGCATTTGTCTGTAAAATTAACGCATCGGGTTCTGGTCTTATCTTTTCGACTTATTTAGGGGGAAGCAGTTTCGATCAAGCGGAAGCGGTAGCTATTGATTATAAAGGCAACATATATGTCACTGGTACGACAGGTTCAACTGATTTCCCTCTTCAAGCCCCTGTGCAAGCGAATTACGGGGGCGGGGGCGATGATGCATTTGTCACAAAACTCGACTCTACCGGCTCTAATCTAGTTTATTCCACTTACTTGGGTGGTAATAATTACGAGGAGGGCAAAGGCATTGCTGTAGACAAATTTGAGCGTGCTCATGTCGCGGGTTTTACCGTTTCTCCTAATTTTCCAACCATATCTGCGTCTCAAACAACCTTTGGGGGTAGAGTTGACGCCTTTGCAGCTCGATTTTCAACAACTAATAACATGGCTGTGGTAACTACAACAAATGATGTTGTAGCTAACGATGGAGTTACTTCCTTACGGGAAGCGATTAATTTCGCTAATAGTAACCCTAACACGGCCATCTACTTTGCTATTCCTCCGACTGATCCTGGCTTTAGTGCTGGCGTGTTTACCATTCGACCTGGCAGTCAGCTTCCAGCCCTTACAGCTAATAATACAATCATTGATGGCAATTCACAGGCGAGATCTACGGGAAGTACCAATACTGTTGGGCCTGAGATTATGCTTGATGGAACAACCTCACCAACGAATACAGATGGGCTGACCATTACGGCTTCGCACTGCTCCATTTCAGGTTTAGTTATAAGTGGTTTTACTCATGGCATCAATATAAATGGTGCTACTGCAACCAACAATATGGTATTTAGCAATTATATTGGCACTGATGCCACCGGGGCCATGTCATCAGGCAATACTGAAGGCATTACTGTAAATGCAGGAGCCAGCAGTAATATCATCGGACGGTCAGGGCCAGGGGAAGCCAATGTCATTGCTTATAATACGACAGACGGTGTGCAAATCGGGGGAGACCCGACACTATCCAGCGTGGGAAATTCGGTTCGTTACAATAGGATTTTTAGCAACGGCGGTCTGGGCATTAATCTCACAACGGGTAACGAGGCTTACAACACAGTAACGCCTAATGATCCAGGAGATATTGATAGTGGGGGTAACAATCTTCAGAATTATCCAGTCATCACCAGTGCAACTTTTGCGAATAATAACACGACCATTAGTGGCACATTGAACAGCACTGCCAATATGTCATTTGCAATTGACTTCTACATAAATTCCAGTGCAGATTCCTCTGGGTACGGTGAAGGTGAATCTTATATAGGAACCCAGAATGTGGCTACGGATGCAAATGGCAATGCAACTTTTGCTTTCAATGTTAGTGGTGACTTGAGCAACCAGTTCGTAAGTTCGACAGCGACTGCTCCCAATGGGGATACCAGTGAATTCAGTCAAGATCAGATAGTAATAGCTCAAACATTAACGCTGAGTATAAACCCAAGTAGTTTTAGCGAAGCCGCTGGGGATGGCGCAGCAATTGGGACAGTTACACGTAGCACATCCACTTCTGTGCCACTTACCATTGACCTATCCAGCAGCAAGCATAATAAAGCGATAACGCCTCCAACTGTGACTATTCCTGTTGGAGCAACTTCAGCTACATTCTCAATAGATGCGGTAGACAATACCCTTGTTGATGGGGACCAAACCATCAGTTTCGTAGCCAGCCATGCTGGATTTGATTCCGGGACAGCCAGCGTGACCGTGACCGACAATGATGTGCCTACTCTGTCTCTGAGCATCACGCCTAATATTTTCAGCGAAGGGGCAGGAGTAAATGCCGCTAAAGGTACAGTAACTCGCAATACTCCCACCAACTCGGCTTTAACTGTTAATTTATCCAACAGCGATCCTAATTCGGCCCAGGTGCCTGCGAGCGTCACCATTCCAGCGGGAGCAGCATCGGTTAATTTCTCAGTAGGAGCGGTAGACAATAACATCGTAGATGGCTCCCGTCCCATAACGGTGACTGCCACCGCACCAGGTTTTATGGCCGGGGCCGCGTCAGCCACTGTGTTAGATAACGATGGGCCCACCCTCACTTTAAGTATTAACCCAGGCAGTTTCAGTGAAGGTGCTGGCAGCGGAGCGGCAGTGGGCATCGTTAGTCGCAATACTGCTACCACCGATACCTTAACTGTCAGCTTGAATAGTGGCAACACAGGTAAAGTTCAAGTGCCTGCATCAATTACCATTCCGGCAGGAGCGGCTGCCACAACGTTTCCTGTCATGGCAGTGGATGATGCAGTTGCCTGCGGCACTCAAAGTGTTACTGTCACAGCGAATGCGGCTAGCTTTAATCCTGGCGTGGCAACGGTGAGTGTGACAGATGATGACATTCCAACGTTGGTGCTAAGTGTCACCCCCTCCACCTTCACCGAAGATGCTAAAAGCGTAACTGGCACGGTGGCGCGGAATACACCGATAAGTTTCCCACTGGTTGTTGATCTGAGTTCCAGCAACCCTGATCGCGTTACCGTGCCAACAACTGTCACCATCCCAGCAGGAGCCACTACGGTGGACTTCCCAATTACTCCGGTAGAGGACAGCATCGCCAATGGCAATGAACCGGTGGCACTAATCGCCAATGCCCCCAACTTCGTGTTTAGCAAGGCGACTGTCACTATCGTGGACAATGATTCTCCGGCATTGCATTTGAGTGTCAGTCCAGCCACCTTTAGTGAAGCGGCTGGGCCTAATGCGGCGGTAGGCATTGTGACCCGTAACTTCGCCCTGAATACTGACGCAGTCGTTAGCCTGGCGAGCAACAACCTGGGCGCAGCCACAGTTCCCACCAACGTTACCATCCCGGCAGGGGCGACCTCTACTATCTTCTCAGTGGCTGCGGTAGACGATAATATTGCTGCGGGGAATCAAACTGCTACTATCACAGCAATGACATCAGGCTTTAGCGATGCCGCGATAGTCACAGTCACAGATAACGAGACTCGTTTGTTGAGTTTGAGCGTAACGCCACCCAGCTTTAGCGAAACAGTAAGGAGCATCACAGGCACAATAGCGCGTAATACACCTGCCACGTCCCCGTTGACAGTCAGCTTGTCCAGTGATGCCCCTGGCCGTTTACATGTTCCAGCTACCGTCACCATTCCTGCCGGGGCCACTTCGACCACCTTTGTGATTCCAGTGGTAGATAACTCCATAGCTGATGGCCACCAAACCATTAGTTTAGTGGCCAGTGCTGATGGGTTTGCACCTAGTAACACTGCGCTCACAATCACCGATAATGAGGTGCCAACGCTAACGTTACAAGTCAGCCGCGATCACTTCTCGGAAAATGCAGGCAAGCAGGCGGCAGTTGGCATAGTGACACGTAATACGCCCACAACAACTGCCTTACGAGTGACTTTGGGGAGCGGGGATGCCAATGAGGTGCGAGTTCCCGCATCAGTTCTCATTCCCATAGGAGCTACTTCAATACGTTTCTCAATAGAAGCAGTCAATGACCATGTGGCGGCTGGTCCCAGTCGCGTCACTTTAATGGCAAATGCGATTGGCTTTGTGCCTGGCACCGCAACAGTCACGGTTACTGACACCGATGCAGTGAGTTCGCTGGGCATTGGGGGCCGCATTACTGCGGACGGAACAAGAGGCAAAGTGGGTATAGGCCAGGCCATAGTGAGTCTCTTCAGTGGCAGCCAACTACTAGACATCACCAAAACCGACGCTTCAGGCAATTACCTATTCACTCACTTACCCAACAACACCTATACCATCACGGTGAGCAAGATAAATTATAAATTTGCCGTCCGTTCGCGCACCTTTGATCTAAACTCCACCCGACACGACATTGATTTCTCCGCCACTCCTGTACCCGGCATCAGTGGCCGCGTCACTCAACGCAAGAGTGATGGCACCGCTATTGGCCTGGCAGGTGTCACCGTTACAGCACGGGCTGGCAGCATCGTCCTTAGCGCCCACACTGACCGCAACGGCCAGTATACGCTGACGCCAAAATCGGTGGGGATTTACATTATCACGGCGAGCTTGGGCAACGCTGCTTTTACGCCACCTTCGCAATCGGTGAACCTGACAGCTAGCACGCCAGTTGCTCAGGACATTAACTTCTCGCAGCTTGCACCACTTCTCAGCAGTGGTCAGACGATATTAGTAGCAAAGGGTATCATGTCAGGCGTTGCCTTATCTACCAGCAGTGCAAATGCAGCAACCGACAGTGTGCAACTGCGGTTTAACGGCGCGTTAGATGCTGAGACAGCTAGTGACCCGACGCACTATACTGTTGAAGTCAACGGCAAAGCAGTAGCCGTGGAGAGTGCCAGCTATAATGCCAGCACTCACGCCGTAGTGCTGGCCGTCTCGCATGGCACTCTGCATAGTGGCGACCAGGTGGTGGTCTCATGGAGCGATGTGGCCGATGCTAAGGGAGCCACACTCCCCCAACGGAGTAACTCTATAATAGCGCATTGAAGACTCCTTCCCTACAAATAAGGGCAGGGTTGCCTCGAATTATGAGGCAACCCTGCCCTTATTTAACTCCTCACGGTTCAAATCCATTCGCACCAACGTATTGTAGCGGCGTGGCTTCTAACCGGGAGAACCAATAGGAACCGTCCCCGAGTGAGTCATAAAGAGGACAGACTGGCCATGTTGCTTCCACCATTACGAAGATCACATGCCTTATGTAATTTACAGCAAAAGGCAGCACGTCGCGTCACGCAAGGGAACTGTTTTGATGGTTTCAGAGTCAGTCTTCTACCTTTGTATTATGCTCAGTCAGTGCCAGAAGAATTTAGGACGGACTGCACTTTTTGTGCCGTTGACTTTCGCATCTACTGTTTTTGTGATATATTGTGGACAATTGACTCTTTTTATTTCCCCCTGTGAGGTCTTATGAGAAATTTATACAAACCTGGCTCTCTATTGCCTTCGTTGGGTCTGTGTGTTCTAGGTTTTCCTCTACTTGCCGCTTTACATAATCAGCCGACCCCTCAGCACCAGTCATCTAAGGCCACCATCGTGCCTAGCTCAACGACATCATGGCAAAAATCGGCCTCGTTGCACAAGCCCGACCTGGCCACGGCACAAAGAATTCAACATTCTTATGGCCAGTTACCGCTCAGCTTTGAGGCCAATGCTGGTCAAACCGCGTCCCCAGTAAAATTCCTGTCACGAGGCCGGGGCTACAACTTATTTCTGACACCCACTGAAGCCGTATTAGCCCTGCAAAAACTGGCGGGCACGCACGGTAGCCAACAGGCAGGCTCTGCTAGGCCCAAGGCGGCAACTTCGGCGGTGCTGCGGATGCAACTCGTGGGGGCTAATAGGGTGCCCCAGATTAGCGGCGCACAGGAGCTATCCAGTAAGAGCAACTATTTTATAGGTCGCAATCCCCGCCAGTGGCACACGAATGTGGCTCATTACGCAAGAGTCAACTATCCCCAGATCTATAAAGGCATTGATTTAGTTTATTATGGTAATCAGCAACAACTGGAATATGATTTTCAGGTCGCGCCAGGGGCCAATCCCAACGCCATTAAACTAGGCTTCAAGGGCGCAAAAAATATTCATGTCAACAAGCATGGCGATTTGGTCTTGGATACTGGCAATGGACAGGTAATCCAACATGCGCCGGTGGTCTATCAGAAAATTGGTGGCGTTAAAAAAGCTATTGATAGTCGTTATGAATTAAGGGGCAACCGTGAAGTTGGTTTTCATCTGGCCGCCTATGATCCCCAACATCCTGTTACTATTGACCCGATCCTCTACTACGCCACTTACATTGGCGGCGCGGCTAATGACTTCGCCAATGCCATTGCGGTTGATGCTAGCGGTAACGCCTACATAACTGGTGGCACAACGGGCGCAGGCTACCCTGTTAAGGACTTTAGCGTGACTCGACCTGCCTTTCAGAATGCATCTGGCGGTGGGCGGGATGTCTTTGTGACCAAGCTTAATGCCACCGGAACCGCCCTAATCTATTCCACTTATTTAGGTGGCAGCGCCGATGAGAATGGTAATGGTATCGCGGTTGATGGGAGTGGTAACGCCTATATTACAGGTTATACCCTCTCGCCTAACTTCCCCACCCGCTTTCCTTATCAGGCTACGGGCACAGCGAACGTTTCAGAAGCCTTTGTCACGGAGTTGAATGCGACGGGTTCAGCCCTGGTTTTTTCGACTTACTTAGGCGGCAATGCTGGCCCCACTGGGACCACCGGCATCGGCACCATTGGCAATGCGATTGCCTTAGATAGTAGTAACAATGTGTATGTTGCAGGAGCTACTTCGGCGACTAATTTTCCCACCGTAAGCGGCTATCAATCAGCGCCAGTCGGAGGTGCCAGCGATGGCTTTGTGGCTAAGTTAAACTTTGGGTTTCCCATCTACTCCACCTATTTAGGCGGCACCGGGGATGATCGAATAACCGGCATAGCTGTGGATAGTGCCAACCGCGCAGTGGTTTGCGGTTCAACTACATCCACCAATTTCCCCGTAAAATTAGCGTATCAGTCAAGCCTTAATTTAGGCTTCGGCACGACTAGCACAGATGCTTTTGTGACCAAGTTGAGTTCAAGTGGACAGGGTTTGTTCTTTTCGACTTACCTGGGCGGTTCAGGCGCTGATGCTGCTGCCGGCGTTGCCGTAGACAATGCAGATGATGTTTATGTTACAGGCTCCACTGCTTCTGCCTTCGATTTTCCCGTGACCGCAGGTGTGGTTCAAACCTTCTCGTCTGGTGGAACGGACGCCTTTGTCACCAAAATTCCAGGCACAGGAGGAACAGCTACCTACTCAACCTACTTAGGCGGCAGCGGCAATGACGTTGGCGTTGGTATTCAGGTGGATAGTTTGGGCAGAGCTTACGTTGCAGGCAACACTGTTTCTAACGATTTTCCGACCCGTGGAGCAATTCAAGCGGCGCGCAGTGGCCCCACTTCCACGTTCCGCGACGCTTTTCTAACCGTGCTAAACCCAACTGCTTCCGCTTATATGTATTCCACTTATTACGGTGGCACTAACGAGGAAATTGTGGGCGGTCTTGCCCTCGATAGCGCCGGTAATGCTTACATAGCAGGCTCCACCTTTTCTGCTGATTTCCCGGCCACTCCGGGCGCTTATCAAATTGCCCAAAGCAGTGCCACCAATGAGGCTTTTGTTTTCAAGGTAGGGCCACCTATCACTTCAATAGCGGTGACCACCGCAGCCGATACCACCGGTGGTCCCGCGACCTCCCTGCGTGATGCGATTACCACAGCCAATGCTAATCCGGGGGCGAGTATTATATTTAATATTCCAACCTCGGACGCAGGTTTTAGTGGTGGAGTCTTTACCCTGCAACCCACCAGTGCCTTACCTGCGATTACCGCTGACAGCACCACGATTAATGGTGCTTCACAAACTGGTTTCTCAGGAGATACTAACACCTCAGGGCCAGAAATCGTCCTTAACGGTAGCTTATCGGCAGGTGCCGATGGCTTGACTCTCAATTCCTTCAATGGCAACATTTCGGGGTTAGTCATCAACGGCTTTGCGCACGGAATCAACATTGATGGTCAGGCTGGCTCGACGTTTGGTAATGTCGTGCAAGGTAACTATTTGGGCACGGATGCAACAGGAACAACTGCTGTGCCCAACTCGGCGTCTGGCATTATTATTCAGAATTCTGCGCAATCCAATACGATTGGCGGCTTGACTGCGGCCACTCGTAACATTATCTCTGGCAACGGTGCAGATGGTGTCATTATTACGGGGTCTAATACTACAGGAAACGCTGTCCTCGGCAACTACATCGGCTTGCAAGCCAATGGCAACACAGCTTTAGGCAATGGCACTGGCATTCTCATCTCAGGGGGGGCTTTTGCCAATCCCGGCAGTACTATCTCCGGCAACATCATCTCTGGTAATACGGGTAGTGGGATTAACTTAACTACTACTTCCGCCAGGAATAGTGTCGTGCAAGGTAACTCCATTGGCACCAATGCTGCGGGAACGGCAGCGGTACCCAATGGAGGCGATGGAATTTTTGTAGACACCGGTGCAGCTATCAATACCATTGGTGGCATTAGCGCGGGCCAATCTAACTTGATTGCCAATAATGGCCAGGATGGTATTGGGGTGCAGGGCAATACCACCACTCGTAATTCAATTCGAGGCAATGTTTTCCTCAATAACGGTGGCTTGGGGATTAACCTCCAGACAGCCGGAGAATCCTTCAATGTTGTCACGAATAATGACCTGGGTGACGGTGATAGCGGAGGTAACACATTACAAAATTACCCAGTTATCACAGATGCCCGTTCTATTAACGGCAGCAGTCCCATTATTGGCACGCTCAACAGCACGGCCAATGCCACCTTCACCCTCGATTTTTATAGCATCAGCACTCCAGACCCCTCCGGGCATGGGGAAGCGCAAACCTATCTGGGTGCTCAAAATGTGAGCACGGATGGTAGCGGTAATGCTTCTTTCAACTTTACCTACAGTGGAGACCTGACTGGAAAATATGTTACGGCCACTGCTACGACTGCTAATGGCAACACCAGCGAATTCGCCGCGAATTTCCAGGTCATATCCCCCGTGCTAACCCTCAGTGTCACACCCAACAGCTTCAGCGAAGCGGCGGGGCCAGGAGTCGCTACAGGCACCGTTACCCGGAATACACCTAACGGAGCCGCTTTGACGGTTAATCTGTTCAGTAACATTTCCGGTAAAGTAAGCTTTCCGGCCACCGTGACGATTCCGGCTAACCAAAACTCGGTTACTTTCTCCATTGACGCGATAGATAACTCAATTGTGGATGGCGATCAAACCGTTGTCATTGTGGCCAGCCAGACCGGATTCACAACTGGCACCGCCTCCGTCACGGTCACGGATGATGATGTGCCAACCCTGTCTTTGACCATCAACCCGAACATCTTTAGCGAGGCCGGAGGCTCTAATGCCGCTACAGGCACTGTAACCCGTAACACACTGACTAATACGGCACAGACGGTGAATCTCTCCAACAGTGATCCTAATTCAGCTCAGGTGCCCACGACTGTCACCATTCCGGTAGGGGCGGCTTCCGTTAATTTCTCGATAGGTGGGATAGATAACAGTGTGGTGGATGGATCGCGGTCTATCACAATTACAGCCACAGCTCCTAACTTCATTCAAGCCTCGGCTCAGGCAACCGTAGTGGATAACGATGGGCCAACCCTGAGCCTGAGTGTTAGCCCCAAAACCTTTAGTGAGGCGGCAGGAGCCGGAGCCGCTACAGGCACGGTAAGCCGCAACACTCCCACAACTGCGGCCTTAACGGTAGACCTGAGCAGCAGTAACAGTAAAGTGCAAGTGCCCGCCACAGTGACGATTCCTGTTGGGGCAGCCTCGGTGACATTCCCCATCAATGCCATTGATGACGCTGTGGCCAGTGGCCCACAGGCTGTGACGTTGGCGGCCAACGCGGCTAACTTCAATCCTGGGTTAGCCATCGTCAACGTCACTGACAATGATGTGCCAACTTTGACCATAGCTGTCACTCCCAATAGCTTTATCGAAGGGGCCACCAATATTGTTGGCACCGTGACACGTAACACGCCCAACGCTCAAGCGATGGTCGTAACCCTAACTTCCAGCAATCCCAGTCGCCTGAGATTACCGGACACCATCACTATACCGGCAGGGGCTAACACTACCCAGTTCACTGTTACACCAGTGGATGACACCATCGCCAATGGCAATGCCACCATTACGCTGACCGCCACGGCTGGCAGCTTGACCAACAAAACCACAGTAACCGTAGTGGACAATGACTCACCAGCTCTGGCGGTAACTATCAATCCTGGTGCGATCAGCGAGGCTGGCGGAGTTGCGACGGGCACGATTACTCGCAATTTTGCCCTGACCACTGATCTCGTCGTCAATCTCTCCAGCAGCAACACAGGGGCGACAACGGTACCCGCAACGGTCACTATCCCCGCAGGGGCCACTTCCGCCACCTTCCCGGTTACAGCGGTGGACGACACCATTGCGGAGGGCAACCGGAGCGTGACTATCACGGCTACCACGAGCAACTTGAGCAGCACCGCCACGGTGACCGTAGTGGATAACGAAACCCCGGCTCTCACGTTAAGCCTGGTGCCAGCGGTTATCAGTGAAACGGGCGGCAAAATAAACGCCACCCTGACCCGTAATACTCCCACGGATGCGCCTTTAACGGTTTATCTGACGAAGAACATTGCCGAGAACAGGCTGCGTTTGCCAGTTTCCGTTACCATTCCAGCAGGAACCGCTTCCTTCAGCTTCACCATTCCGGTGGTGGATAACACCATCGTAGATGGCACCCAGAGCATCACCATCACGGCTACAGCAGGTGGTCTTAGCAGTGCGGTGGCCTCGGTCACCATTACCGATAATGAAATCCCATCGCTGACCCTGACAGTAAACCGCAACCGCTTCCCAGAGAACGCGGGCGCACATGCCGCCAGGGGCACGGTCACTCGTAATTCACCCACCACCGCTGCCTTGCGGGTTGCTCTATCCAGTGATGATAGGAATAAATTGCGGGTGCCGACTTCCGTATTGATTCCAGCTAAGGCAAAATCTGTTAGCTTTGATATTCAGGCCGTAAATGATGGGGTAGCTGCCGGGCCGCGCCTGGTTAATATCACAGCCTCCGCGACAGGCTTTAGGCCGGGCACCGCAGCGATTGTGGTCACTGACGTTGCCCCCGCCAGTTCTCTGAGCTTAGCAGGTCGTGTCACGGCCACCACTGCGACAGGCAATGTTGGAATTGCGGGCGTTACAGTGACTCTCGACAGTCTGAACCTGATATTAGATATCACCACCACTGACCGCTCTGGCAACTATGTGTTTACGCACCTACCAAGCAGCACCTACAGAGTTGCTGTCAGCAAACCGCAATACACCTTCAAGCCCACCTCGATCCGTTTGGACTTGAACAATAGTGTGCGGGACGTGAACTTCTTAGCTAGCCCAGTGCCAGTCATTGCCGGGAGCGTCACACAGCACAAGAGTGATGGCACTGTGGTCGGCGTAGCAGGTGTGGTTATTACCGCTCGTGGCGCAGGCACAGTGCTTACAGCCAAGACGGATACTAATGGTGTTTATACGCTGAAGCCGAAGGTCGTGGGGAGTTATTCCTTGGTTGCCACTAAGACCAATGCTAAATTCACCCCGGCCTCGAAGCCAGTGTCACTAACCGTTACGTCTCCCGCTGCCACCAACATTAACTTCACGTTGAATTCAGTCAGCACTGGCACAGCGACCAGCAGTGGTTCATCAACACCTGCGGCCCAGGTTACACGTTCCTCAGTGGCTCTGTCCACAGGTAGCGCGAACGCGGCAACCAATAGTGTGCAACTGCGGTTTACTGGGGCGCTGGATGCAGAAGCTGCCAGTGATCCGACCCATTATACGGTTGAAGTCAACGGCAAGAGTGTTACAGTGGACAGTACTAGCTATAATGCCACTTCTCACACAGTCGTATTGGCCTTAGAATCAGGTGCTTTGCAGATTGGTGACCATGTCGCGGTCTCCTGGAACGATGTCACCGATGCTAAGGGCGCTACGCTCAACGGACAGAGCAACACAATTGTAGCGCATTAAAGACTTCCAAGCACAATAGAAAGGCTGACTCGAATTTCGAGTCAGCCTTTCTATTGCACAGCCTCTCAACCTTAAACCAAATCATAAAGAGTATTGCGGCGGCGTGGCTCATAACCCGCTTCACGGATGAGGCGTTCGATTTCGCTAATGGGCATCACAAAATCGGTGCCTGCTGCCGAGACGACGTTTTCTTCCATCATCGTCGAGCCAAAATCATCCAGGCCAAAGTTGAGGCCGATTTGCGCGATCTTCGGGCCTTGCGTGACCCAACTGGCTTGATGGTGGGGAATATTATCGAGCAGTAAACGCGCCACCGCGATAGTGCGCAGGTAATCGAATCCAGACGCCTTTTTCCATTGCGGATAGCGGATTGCGGATTTTAGATTGGGGTCAAGTGACACTGGACCTTCTGCGCCATTCACGCGCAATGGTTTGTCATCATGAGTGCCATTGATGCCCATTAGCTCATCGCCCAGGGGTGTCCCATCAGGCTGGAAGTTCCAGGCGATAAAGGCGGTATAGCCCCCGGTGGTGTTGGCCAAAGCCCAATCTTGCGCGTCACGGGCACGCAGAATATGTTCCAGCCGTTCTTCCGGCGTTTCCACCGTGCCATACATCATAGTCACCGTAGATTTGCCGCCCAACTGGTGCCACAGCCGCATCGTTTCCAACCATTCATCAGTCGTATCTTTATATGGTGCAATGAACTGGCGCACACGGTCAACTAACATTTCTGCCCCGGCACCGGGAATGGTATCCTGCCCGGCGGCGCGTAACCGCTTAAGGGTTTCTTCCACGCTAATGCGTGAAATCTTGGCAATATAGAGAATCTCCGCTACCGAAAGCGCGTGCAACAGGACTTGCGGAAACTTTTCTTTGATGGAGCGAAATAAATCTTCGTAATAGTCAATACGCAGCTTGGGATTGAGGCCACCCTGCAAAAGCAACTCGATACCGCCTAAATCCACCATCTCTTGAATCTTGCGAAAGACTTGCTCTTTGGTGAGGGTATAGCCCTCTTCACTACTGGGCAACCGATAGAACGCGCAGAACTTGCACTGCACCCAACACACGTTCGTATAGTTGATGTTGCGCCCGGCGATGTAAGTGACCACACGCCCTGGATTCTGGCGCTGGCGCACAAAATCCGCCAGCATTCCCAGCTCCGAAAGGTTGGGATGCTGCATCAGCCGCACGCCATCCTCATAACTGAGCCGTTCGCCAGCAAAGACTTTAGCGGCGATGTCATCTATGGATTGCGGATTGCGGATTGCGGATTGCGGATTCTGGGGTTGGGCTAAGAGTGTGGTCATAACGGCTATCCTTGTTTTAGTGACTACTTGAATTGGGAGCGGACACTGGCTGTTTGGGTGGCATAACGACCATCTCGCCCGCGACGGCAGTTAGCGTTGGTTCAGGGCTAATCCAGTTAATCAATGCGGCAAAAGGCTGAGTGTGCCGCAGACTATTCATTGCCCTCTCAGAACCCCAGGCAGCAGAGTGGTTGCCAATGCCAATGAGACCAAAGCCGAAAGCAATGCAAGCGGCTAAACCAGCCGCCAGGCCCTTGAACATACGGCGCTGAACACCCCGCAAACCAACCGGGCAATCTTGCGTGAGCACTGTGCCATCAGTGCGTTCATAAAAGCGGATGCACATCTTACCTTCTTTGACCTGAATCAATGCTTCTGCCTCGGCCTGAGTCATAGCCGACAGGTTGTAAACATTCTTCGCGCAAGTCTGGCAAAAGCGCACTTGATCGTTGCCATGCATATTCTCCCACGCCGCACGGCAGGGAGTGGCGACACGAACTGAATCTAAGGCGATAAAGGACAAGTCCTTATTCATGATGGCTTCCCGGATTCTTAACGGGTTGGCCTATCACAGGATGAACAATGTGCGGACTTGGCGAATTGGTCGGTGGATGGACAACAACAGGTGTTTGGTTTGACTTTGGCGGCTGGGGGTGAACATTTGGCGGCACGGTTGGCTCCCCCATTAATGCAACAGGAGGTCTGACAGCAGGCTTGCCCATCAGTTGACGAGGTGGCGGACATTGAGGTTTATTAGGTTTATGCGTCGGGCCAGCTTTATGCGCTCCCGCTACTCGGGTCGGTGTCACCTCACTGGCCCTGGCTGAAGCGATGCCCAGCCTGCCACCCACTGTCGCAAGACAGGCCCCGACCATCGCCGCAGCTACACCGCTCATCCATTTGAAAGGGCGCTGCACAAGTTTGAACGGCGCGGGACAACCACTGGTGATAACGCTGCCGTCTTCTTGCTGATAGAACCGCACGCAGGGGGTAGTCGGCTGGCTTCTGAGCACGTTCTCCGCTTCGGCGCGGCTCATTTCTGACAGGTTGTACACATTCTTGGCGCAGAGTTGGCAAAAGCGCACTTGCTCATTGCCTGCCATCTCTTCCCAGGCCGCGTGGCAGGGCGTATCAATACGAATATCGTCCAAAGCCACTAAAGGTATGTCTTGTCGCATCGTTTCAACCTCCTGTCCTACCTGACTTGAAATGCTCCAGATTTGTTTCATAGGCGGCAAAAGTTCGGGCGTCAAAAAGCACAAAGCGGACTACCTCTATTTCGTGAACACTCTGCTCCAAAAAGCTGATAACAGTCCCCAGAGCAATGCGCGCCGCCGACTCAACCGGATAACCGTATACGCCCGTAGAAATCGAGGGGAAAGCAATACTCTTCACGCCGTTCTCGACCGCCAGTTCTAAACTATTGTGGTACGCTTCCGCCAGCAAGTCTGGCTCGCCGGACTTGCCACCACGGTAAATTGGCCCCACTGTATGGATCACATAACGCGCTTTCAAATTACCGCCAGATGTAATGACCGCTTCTCCGGTGGGGCAGCCACCAATACGACGGCACTCCTCCATAATCTGCGGCCCGCCAGCACGGTGAATGGCACCATCCACTCCGCCTCCACCTGCCAACCTTTCGTTAGCAGCATTGACAATGGCATCCGTGTCCTGCCGGGTAATATCACCCTGCACTAATTCTAATTGTGTGCTGCCAATAGTCATTTGCATGATAAAAGAATTAAAACAAGTGCAGCCATGCTTCAGCCAGTAGGCCAAGGAATAAAATCACAAAAATTAAAGCGCGTAAGACGAGCTGGTTTTCGGGCAGAAAAAGAAAGAATGGTTCTTTGGGTTGCACCTTCCCATAGACAGCCGCCAGTTGCTCCGGCGTCATCTCATGCGCTTTTAGTTTCGGCGCTTCGGGTGGTGCCCACGGCAGACGCGCCCCACATTTATCACACAATATCCACTGGCGCGAATTTGCATGGCCACATTCGCTACACAAACCTTCGTCTGGATTGGCCCAGGATGCCATAACCTTAATCCCAGAATTGTTGAATAGGACAAAAACTGCGTTATGAAATGCTACGCAGCGCAAACTTGCGCCATTTAAGGCAAATAGCGTTTAATAGCGCATGAAATTGGCGAACAGAGTTAGCGTCCTATTTCCTTAAACCGCTTGCTCCAACAGCGTACCTTTTACCTTATGTTTCAGACGTTGTGAGGCAGTCGTTACCTCTTCGCGTGCCAGAATATCCAGGTTCTCTATGTTGTGGCCCTTGTTGGCGAACTGCTCCACTAGGCCACCCTCGGTAGTTGAGACGTTTTCTAATCCCACGGAAACCACATTATAGAGAGGATCACGCTCGACTGGCTCCCGGCCCGCTTCGATGATCATTTCGACTAACTGGCGACTGGTTAAAACCTGTTTGCGGTCACGCGACGGGTCACGGATAATTTCATATTCCATGATGGTGCCGTCCACATCATCCGCGCCATACCACAGGGCGCATTGCGTCACCGGGGCCGAGTTCATAATCCAGAACGACTTGATGTGCGGGAAGTTATCGAGCATTAACCGTGCTACAGCGATTTCGCGCAAGTCTTCCACACCGGTGGGCGGCGCAATATGCTCTAAGGCCGTTTTTTCAGGATGCCAGGAGAGGGGAATGAGGGTTAGAAAACCGTTTGTCTCGTCCTGCAACTCGCGCAGCTTGACAAAATGCTCGACTTTTTCCGGGGTCTGCTCGACATGGCCATAAAGGAGTGTGGCGTTGGTCTTCAATCCGGCCTGATGAGCGGCGCGGGCCAGTTCAAGCCACCGGGCCGCATTGGGTTTGGCATAAAAGAGGTCTTCGTGGACGCGGTCGCTCATCACTTCCGCGCCGCCACCGGGCAAAGCATCCAGCCCCGCCGCTTTGAGATCTTCATACACTTCCGCTGCTGGCTTTTTAGCGGCACGTACAATCTGGTCAATCTCCACCATTGTAAACGCCTTGATATGTGCCTGGGGCCGAGCCGCTTTGATGGCACGCAACAGTTCCAAGTAGTAAGAGTAAGGCAGTTTGGGATTGACGCCACCCACCACATGCACTTCAGTAATCGGCACGTCCCCATAGTTGCGCACCTTGTCCGCCGCCTGTTCGGGCGTCATGGTATAGGCGCGGGGGTCATCTTTGGGACGGGCGTAAAAGGAGCAGAAAAGGCAGCCTTTGTTGCACACATTGGTGTAATTCACATGCTGATTGCGCACCCAGTAGGCGACGTTGCCGTTCTTACGCTCGCGCACAATGTTGGCGAGGTAGCCTACCACGTTAAGCTGTGGTGTAGCATATAGCCGCATCCCCTCTTCAAAGGAGAGACGCTCCCCTGCCAATACCTTCTCGTGAATATCACTTAACCCGGCATTCCCAACCGCTTTGGCCCAGATAAATTCACTCATTTGACCGCTTGTTTGTGGAGTATTCATAGCCGTATCGAAGCCCTTTACTACCTTAAATTCTATCATAGCCAACGCTTGGTTTGACCCTCCGTTTCACCATTCTGTGAAATTATTCACAGGATTCTCTGACCTCACGAATGGGTTATCCCCACTTTTGAACACTATGGATAAGTCTATGTATAACATGGATAACTTTTCTGTCATGGGCTGCTGGGGCTTATGTCAAAGCGCGCATCTGAGAGATGACGCTGTAATAACGTCCGATAACATCGGCACTGAGCGCGCGGTCAAAGACCGTCAGTTCATCAAGGTAGCCGCCACTCCCAAAGGGGCCGCACTCAAACTGTTGGAGGTTATCTTCGGGGCGGAATAAGCGGCCTTCGGCATGAGTTTCGGTGGCTTTCTTGCCATCGGTATAAATCTCAATGGTTGAACCAGCCCGGAACACCGCCGCCGTATGATGCCAGACATTCGCTTTAAGATTGAGAGACGAGGCCAGGTCACCATCATAGAGCAGGTTCTGGTTGGGAATCCCTTTGAAATAGTAGACCTGACAGACGCCTGTTGGTCGCTGTAAGGCGCACCATTCACCTTTGCCGCGCACGAAATGGCCGATGTAGCCATTGCCTGTCAAGCCAAAGAGGTTGAAGCCTGTATCAATCTTGGCATCTTCCTTCAATGCCCACCAAAAAGAAAGGGTAAATGGCTTATGCGGTGAAAAGACAGGACTTCTGAGCTTAAATGACTTGTCGCCTGATAACGCTAATCCCTTGCCAAACAAGCCCAGAGGCGACTGCTCAGTGGTTGAGCCATCAACCAGTTGGATATTCTCTATGTTGGTATTAGGGGCCACTTTTTCATTATCGAAAGAGTTACGATAGACAAGGCTATCTTCTAACCAAGGCGGCACGAGGATCGGATTATCTTCAGCCAGGACAGCAGCTCTGGTAGGCAGAGTCAGGCAGCTTAGCCACAGTAACATAACGCCTACACAGTTCAACCATCGTGGGCCAGACACTCTTGTCTGGCTGTCCTGAAAACTCAAAGCAGAGCCAGACAAGAGTGTCTGGCCTACAATTGTTACCGAGTTGTCTTGCATCATCCTCTTCATGGCGCGACCACCTTCAGTACTTTGATGTCGTGCTTCTTCAGCAGAAATGAAAACTTGTTGCCCGCAGTTGAAATCTCGGCCCCTGTCTCGGCATCGGTGACTTTATAGCCATGATTAAAGCCTAAAGCGGTGGGGTCGAGCGTGACTTGAGCCTGTTGATCGGAAGCGGCATAACTCACCACAGCGCAAACAGCCTGTTGGCCTTTAACCGCGTATACAATGGTTGGCAAATCAGGATCATCCGTCTTGATGGGCTGGGGGCGGTCGTCCCAGTAGCGGTAAGCTTCGACGCCCGGTTGAGCCAGAATCTCATCTACTGGCTTAAAGAGCGCAAGTTGCCCCTGTCCAGTTTTGGTCGAGCTTGCATAAGCCGTATCGAGTTCGTGCAGCATGGCTACCGCCGCGAAGGTGCGGCCCGTCCAGGGATCGTCTTCCAACTTGCCCTGGTCGTGCAGCAGCACAGGCCAGGTGCCCGCTAACTCGCCATTACTGACCAGTTGAATGTAGTCACGGGTAAAGCGGTCTTGCACGTCACCTTCGGAGTATTTCCACTCCCAGTCATACTGCACAGTGGCAAAGGAGAGCATTGGGAGAATACTGGTGGAAGTCATGTGCGGCATGGTGAAAGGAAACATGCCGCGCTCGTTGAGATATTGAAAGGTGCGCTTGCTGAGTTCACGCAAGCCCCAAATACCCGTCGAGGGGACGACCGTGCCATCGCTCTTCTGATAGGCTCCTGTCATCATCGTGTTGTAAGAACCGGCGAAGAACCAGTTATCCCAATAGACACCCTGATTACCGCCAATATCGAAGGATTTGCCATACCAGTAGAGGGCGTGGTCAATGTAAGACTCGCTGGGCACAATTTTGATTTCATCGCGTTTGATACCCTTGCCCACCGTGCGCAGGTCTTTCAACGCCCATTCGTCCTTGAAGGTCTCAAACTCATCAGCGGCCTGATAGCTAGCTCGGTTATAGTAAAAGATCATTTTCTTGCCATAACGACTCGTCAAGTTATAGCGCACATGATTGATAAAGGTCTGCACGACATCCGCCCCGTAAGGCGCGAAGTAGGGCTTGCCGCGTTCAATAACCGAGTTAATATCGGCATCACTGAGATGCTCGCGGTTGCCGCGCTTAATCATCTCCCACAGATACATATCCTTGCCTGCCGGGTAAACTGACGCCGCATCGCCGAGGGCCAGCCAGTTAATGTCGGTGCCCAGGAGGGTATATTGATCGCGCCGCCACTTGTGCCGCCAATCGAGCGGAATGCGCGGCTTCACCGGGGCCGCCAGCAAGCCAAAGGTGATGGTGCGCGGCGTGGCAATGGCTTGCGGCTGATTAATCAGATGCACCCGCAGGATAACCCGGCCCGGCTCGCGCACCAACTCTAAATTCGGCGTCTGGGCATCCCAACCCCAGCCCTTGTCGTTTTCGGCAAACCAGCATAGGCCCCGCACCGGAGTACCAACATAAATGTAGGTGCAGAAATTCTGCGGCAGGTCGGAGGCTTGCACGCTTTTGGCGTTCCAGATGCTGCCCGTGCCCGCCGGTATTTTTTGATAAAGCGTGTTGCGGATGCCATCGCCCATCGCGTGGAGGTGGGTGGCTTCACTTTCGTTAAGCGGGATGTCGAGGGTGAGGGCATTAACAGTTTTGCCCGCCGTGGGTTGCAGATGCAAGTCCAGCCGCATGGTGCCATCATAATCCCAGGTGGTGTCGGCCTGAGCGTGCAGTGCCCCCGCTGTAAAACCGCCCTGAGCCGTGGCTGTGTTATCAGCAGTCTTCAAGAACCGAAAACGCTCAGGCTGTACCGGCACAGAGTCGCCGTCCACACTCACACTCCAACTCATCGGCGCGGCTAAGAGAGGTTCCCCTTTTGCCACGACTTGATCCCACAGCCCAACATTATTTACTGTATGGTCACGCAAAATTGTAGATAGCTGTTTGCCCCGGATGCGAATGGGAGTAAAGGGTGCATAGACTTTGGTTCTTTTGCCCAGGTTTTTATGCTCCCACGGGTAAACGGTGCGCTCAAACTCTTTCACCAGTTCGCCAGTGGGCACGTTCTGGCCCGTGACGCTGAGGGCTATTTCATATTGCCCCTGTAACGGCGGCAGAGTGAAGCTCAATTCCTGCCGACCCTCTTTAAGATCATTGAAAGTCACCGTTTTTACAGCAGCCCCAGCTTTCTTGCGGATAAGAGCCTGCACGCTCTGCACCCGCGCCTGCTTGGGCAAATTGGAAACATCCGCCGCAATCCGCATCCGGTTGAGGTAAGGATAATAAGCAAAGTTGAAGTCTACGGGGGGTGCTTCTTTTTTAGCGGCAGTGTAAACCCAGGGCTTATCTTCACTCACGGGCTGCCAGGTGAGCGTGCGGTCGAAATAGCTGACTTTGCCATCAGGTGAAGTTACCTGCGCTGTCAGTTCAAACTTCTTGGTAGCTTGGTCGTTTACTTTCAACGTGACTTCTTGCGTCTGCCCCGGCGCAACGGTGATCGTGTCCTTCGCCCCAGTTTCCGGCATCACATCGCGCTTTAGATGGAGTTGAGAACTGACGGTGATGGGCGCACTTGTTGGATTGCGCAAGACCAGGACACTGTTAACCTGACCCGTAAATGGATCACCCCGATTCTCGTAACTAACAGCTAAAGCATCGGTGCGGCTAAAGGTGAACCAATCGGTGGGCGCGAAGGAGCCACCACCCAGCGAGGTCTGCCAGAGCGTGCCCGCGCCACCCGGCAGGGCAAATGTGCGCGCCAGGTTAATGCCCCACTTGCCTTCATCGGCGTGGCGTCCGGGCGCAATCTGTTCGAGGGGCACTTCAATTTCGGCGTGCCACTCGTTATTGTGCGTGCCATTAGCCATCTTCCAGTCGCCCCGCCAGGTCGGGTCATCCGGCACATGCATTCGATAGTAACGATAGCCCAACGAATTCGCCAGCATCTGCACCTGTACGCGTTTGGCAGCCTGTGCCATAGCCGATGGCTCTACCCAAACTTCAATCGAATCATCATAAACCAGATTCACACTGTTGCGTCTGGTATTGGCCACCAGGGTGCCTTCGACTGGCAGTTGCGAACGAATCGCTAAATAGAGATGGGTGGTCGTGGCTCCCACATACCCCGTCACGCGCCGCCGTTCCAGAGTGTTCATCGAAAAGCCATCGCAGCGAGCGGCATTGGCCCATTCAGTGGGTTCAATATTGCCGTCCACCTTGGGCGGCACGGTCATTAAGGGCACACGGAACTCGCCTGCCAGTGATGGCAACGCAAAGAGGCATAAACAGGCAAGCAAAAGGAGAGTCTTCATATTCAAACAGATTCCTCAGAGGGGAAAGAAGTGATGCTGTTTTAGTTTAACCAACGCCTTGCCTTAGGTTCAGGACTAAAATAACAAGCCCACTCTGGCGTTCACCAGAGCGGGCTTGTTATTAAGGATATGGACTTCTGTCCTGTTCAGCAGAGCTTACTCATCGCCCGCGCTGAACATACCATCCAGGCCACCGATGCCATCCCCATCCATATCGAGGGTTTCCTCGAAAGCCAGATCAGAATCGCTCGGCTCCACTTCTTCGTCACCCAATTCGCTGTCGCCTTCGCTGACCGAGAAGCCAGCATCGGCCATGCCCGCCACATCGTCGGCACCAGTGACCGAGAAGATTTCATCGGTATTGATAGCTTCCTTGACTGATGGCTTGGTGCGCAACTCTTCGGCGTGTAGCTCATCCGCGTGAGCCTGAGCATACTCGACTGCTGCCGGATCAAGTTCCACGTCAATCTTCATCTTACGCTGTAAGCCCGTACCTGCCGGGATTAGGCGTCCAATGATGACGTTTTCCTTGAGACCTTCCAGCATATCCACGCGGCCATGCGTGGCGGCCTCGGTCAACACTTTAGTGGTCTTCTGGAAGCTCGCCGCCGACAGGAACGATTCGGTAGCCAGCGCCGCTTCGGTGATACCTAACAGCACGAAATCCGCTGTGGCTGGAGCGTTGCCCTCGGCAGTAGCACGCTCGTTGATTTGATCCAACGAAGGTGCATCTACCAGACGACCAGGCATTAACTCGGTATCACCGGGGTCTTTGATGCGGCGCTTGCGCAACATTTGACGCACGATGACTTCGATATGCTTATCATGGATCGAAATGCCCTGTGACTTATAGACCTTCTGCACTTCTTGCACGAGGTATTCCGCCACGCCCTTGACGCCTCTCCACGAGAGTACATCCTGGGGCCACAGTGGGCCTTTGGTGAGTGTATCGCCAGCCATCACGGTCTGGCCCACGCGCACGTCGAGGTTACCACGATAAGGCACCGCGAACTCACGCTGCACCGTCACCGTCGTGTGCCCAGCATCCTCAATCTGGTTCAAGATGCGTTCGTTGACTTCGGTGTTCGCCGTGGCCAACGCCTTGCCACCCTTGCGGGTCACATCCGTTGCCAGACGATGACCGATAATCTTATCCCGCTCGCCAACATTGGCGGTGGTCTGAATCAATACTTTGCGCACACCCGTGCGAGCCGTTTCAACATCAAGCGAGAGGTTGATACCTTCCTGCACTTCGGCGCGGCCACCGCCGATGATGGCGACGACAGTGCCATCCACATCAGTGGTAATCGCTTCGCCCTTGGGCTTGCGTGCCTCGAACAATTCAACCACGCGGAGCAAGCCACCAACGGTCGCTTCCAACACCTTCAGGTAACGCTGGATTTCACGCTTCTGTTCCGTCAGCGTGCCCTGCATCTGGAAGGTGCCCTTGCTGATGTCAGTGCGCAACTCTTGCAACGCTTGCTGGCGCGCCCGCTTGACGTTCGCCACACCCGTCAGCGAAGTGCCCTGCGCCACGCCACCTAAGTGGAAGGTGCGCATGGTAAGCTGCGTGCCCGGCTCACCAATACTCTGGGCCGCGATGATACCAACTGCTTCGCCGATTTCGACACGATGATTGGTCGCCAGGTCATGACCATAACAAGCGGCACATACGCCACGTCCCAGCTTACAGGTCAGAATACTGCGGATTTTGACTTCGCGCACGCCTGCCTTTTCAATGGCTTCGGCAGTGTCACGGTCAATCTCCTGCCCCATCTGCACCAAGACCTTCTTGGTAGTCGGATGCTTGACGGTTTCCAACGAGGTGCGTCCTACCAAACGCTCGGAAAGGGTTTCGAGCGGCATGTGAACGCGCACACGCGCTGTGGTCGGCAAACCTAAGTCCTTAATCTGCTGCCAGATGTCCGGGCTGATATAGGTTTCCACCTGGAAGGCGATTTCGCCCGTCTCAGGATGCTTAATCGGGTCGGCCAGATGGCGTCCCAACAGGGCACGCGCATCAGGACGATGCGTTTCATCACTTTCAAAGACTTCGCGCACCGTGATACCTTCGTTTGTGCCGCAATCATCGGCGCGAATAATGACATCCTGTGATACGTCTACCAATCGTCGTGTCAGGTAGCCCGCGTCTGCTGTTCGCAGAGCGGTATCAGCGAGACCTTTACGGGCACCGTGCGTACTCACGAAATACTCATGCAGGTTCAAGCCCATGCGGAAGTTCGACTTCACCGGCAAGTCTTCAATCAAACGGCCCGACGGGTCTTGCATCAAGCCGCGCATACCGACGATCTGCATCATCTGCTTGATCTTACCGGTCGCGCCCGACTGCGACATTAAGAAGAGCGGGTTGAACTTGTCTAACGAGCCTAACACATCGTTGTGAATATCATTGGACGCCTTAATCCACGCATTCAACACGCTGCGCTCGCGCTCCTGAGCCGTCATGGAGAGCGGGTCTTTCTCATACGCCGTATTGGTGCGGCGCACCAGGGCTTCGGTGCGTTCCAGGATCTCTTCACGGCGGGAGGTGATATTGATGTCACCCATCGAGATCGAGATGCCCGACTTGGTCGCATAACGGAAGCCTAAGTTCTTAATCGCATCCAGGAAACGCACGCAGTCTTCGTTGCCCAGTTCTTCATGGCAACGCACGACCAGGTGGCTGATCGTCTTCTTATCCACCGGATGGTTCACATAACCCAGCGCCTCTGGCACAATCTCATTAAAGATGAGGCGGCCAACCGTCGTAGTCAGCATCCCCGTCGCGGCTTCTGGCGTTTTCTTCTCCCCGGCGGGATGGCGCACGCTGACCACATCATGCAATTCTAAGTTACCCAAGTGGTGCATGGTGATCGCTTCATCAGCCGATGAGAAACGCGGCAGCGCCTGCACTTCTTCGGGTGTGAGTTGTGCCACCGAGCGGGCGTTCTTCTTATCCATCGTCAGGTAGAAGCAGCCCAACACCATGTCATAGCCTGGTGACATCGCCGGAGCGCCATCACGCGGGCTGAACAGGTTATTGGTGGACATCATTAAGACGCGCGCTTCCGCCTGCGCCGACGGGAAGAGCGGCACATGCACAGCCATCTGGTCACCATCGAAGTCCGCGTTGAACGAGGGGCAAACGAGGGGGTGAATCTGAATTGCCTTACCATCTACTAACTTCGGCTCGAACGCCTGGATACCCAACCGGTGCAGGGTTGGTGCGCGGTTCAGCAGCACCGGATGCTCACGGATAACCTCTTCGAGCGCGTCCCACACTTCCGGCTTCAAACGATCCACCATGCGCCGTGCCGTTTTGATGTTGGTGGTGTAACCCTTCTGCACTAACCGCTTCATTACGAATGGCTTGAAGAGTTCAAGGGCCATTTCTTTGGGCAAGCCGCACTGGTCAAGACGCAGGCCAGGGCCGACCACAATCACCGAACGCCCGGAGTAGTCCACACGCTTACCCAACAGGTTCTTGCGGAAGCGTCCTTCCTTACCCTTCAACATATCGCTCAACGACTTGAGGGGGCGACCAGAGGAACCAGTCACCGGACGCTGACGGCGGGTGTTATCAATGAGAGCGTCCACCGATTCCTGCAACAGACGCTTCTCATGGTTGATAATGGATTCCGGCGCGCGGATTTCCGTGATGCGCTTGAGACGATTGTTGCGGTTGATGATACGACGATAAAGGTCGTTCAGGTCGCTGGTGGCAAAGCGTCCACCATCCAACTGCACCATCGGGCGCAACTCTGGCGGCATAACCGGAATCGTTTCCAAGACCATCCACTCAGGACGGTTCTTCGACTTGCGGAACGCCTCCACAATTTCCAATCGCTTAATCAGACGACCACGCTTGGCACCCGTTGGGGTCTCCTGCACGCTTTTCTTCAACTCGCGGCCCAGGGCTTCGAGGTCAATATCTTCCAACAACTTCTTGACCGCTTCCGCGCCCATGCCCGCATGAAACATATCTTCAAAACCACGACCCAGCTTGCGGGTGATGGTCTCCATCAACTTCTGCAAGCCGCGATACTCGGAATCGGTCAGCAGGCGGCGCTTTTCCAATTCGGCCAACAGACCGAGAGCATCCTGCAACTCGCGCTTGCGGTCTTCGGCATAGGCATCCCCGCTTACATCTTCGGCCCGCTTGCGCGCCGATTCGACATCTTCGCGCGTGATGGTCTCGTCGCCTTCGGTCAGGCGCTGCTGCGCTTCGGCGTAGGTATCGAGAGCACGCTTCTTTTCCAACTCACGCGAGTTGTCAATTTCCTGCATTTCATCTTGCACCGCATCACGGATGCGCTCGATGTTTTTAGAAATTTTGCCCTGGTCGGCACGCGTCACAACCCAGTGCGAGAAATAAAGCACACGCTCCAAAAAGCGCGGCGACATATCCAGCAAGAGGGCCATCGGCGAGGGCACGCCTTTGACATACCACAGATGCGCCACCGGCGCGGCCAACTCAATGTGACCCATCCGCACGCGGCGCACCTTGGCGCGGGTGACTTCTACGCCGCAACGGTCGCAAATGACACCCTTGAACTTCGATTTCTTGAACTTGCCACACGAGCATTCGAGGTCTTTAGTTGGGCCAAAGATACGCTCGCAGAAAAGGCCATCGCGCTCCGGCTTAAAGGTGCGATAGTTAATCGTTTCCGGCTTCTTTACTTCGCCCCGGCTCCACGAACGAATGTCCTGCGGCGAGGCGATGCCGATGCGCAACAGGTCGAACGCCGAAGCAGAGAGGGTCTGGGCCGCTTGCCGCGCCCCCGCACCATCGCGGCCACCATAGCCATCGCGCCCCGACCCATCGCGTCCGGTTTGCAAGCCTACCGAATCCAACGCTGGCACTGAAAAAATATTTGTTTCCGCCATAATTAAATTGCTCCTCTGTTTAGGAAAACAATCTTACTTGTTATCTTCATCAATTGGTTGAGAGGCAGGGAGTTGTCGTGACAATCTCAACTCAGCCCGCTCGACTTCTGTCTTGAACTGCGCTACTTCCGCCATTATCTGCGCTCGGTCAGCTTCACGCTGGGCTTCTAAACGCACCACTCGGTCACGCAGGTCTTGCAGACCTTCACCCATAATGCGAAGTTGCTGAATAATCCGGTCTATCTCTTCTTTCTGATGTTTTAATTGCGCATCAGAAGTAAGGATGGACTGACCTAATTCACTGAGATGATCCAGTAGACCCATGTAGTCTTTTATTTACCTCGCAAACCTCATGCAGCAGCAAGTCCACAGAATTTGAGAGAGCCTTAGCACTCTCAGACATACGTTTGGCAGCCTGCACCACAAAATTCAGCATAGCTTCCTCTTCTGCCGAAAGTTCTGGCTCTGCCTGGCTGTTGACGTTGATAAACTCCCCTTTACGTGGCCCGGAGATAATAACCGCTTCAACACGCTCTTCCGTTGCAGATTGGCTCATGCTTGCTCCCTGCAATAGAGGATAAAAGCGCAGTTCCTGCGATCTTCTATCCTCTATTTTCCATTCTCAACCAGTTAGCGAGGTCCACTCCCGTCGAGTTCGTCCTCAACTTCTTTGAGTTCCATCGCATTGCCATTCTCGTCTTCGACTTCGACTTGTAAAGCAAGGCTTTGCAGTTCTTTGACCAGAATCTTGAACGATTCCGGCACGCCGGGTTCGAGCACGCTCTCGCCCTTGACGATGGATTCATAGGTCTTGACACGTCCTGCCACGTCATCCGACTTAATGGTCAGAATCTCTTGCAGGGTATGCGCCGCGCCATAAGCCTCCAGTGCCCAGACTTCCATTTCACCGAAACGCTGGCCACCGAACTGGGCTTTACCACCCAACGGCTGCTGCGTAACGAGCGAGTATGGGCCGGTGGAACGGGCATGGATTTTGTCTTCCACCAAGTGGTGCAGCTTCATCATGTAGACCTGGCCAACCGCCACTGGCTGCTGGAACGGCTCACCCGTGCGTCCATCGTAGAGGGTACACTTGCCGCTCTTGGGATCGAAGCCGCTGCGTTTGATGGTGATCTCGCGCACGCGTTGGGTAATCAAATCCGCCTTACGATTGCGGTCGCTACGCCCAAAGATTTCATGCTGCGTATTGAGTTGCTCGCCAATGCGGTCTAACTGCTCATCATCCACCGTGCGCAGTTTCTCAGTCAGGGTATCAGCCAGACTATCGAGCAAGCCTTCATTAAACGCTGCAAAATCTTCCGGCTCCTGGAAATCGATTTCTAATTCCAGTTCGGTCTCGATATAGTTGCGCATGGTGGCGAACTGTAACTGCGCCGCCACGCGATCCATGTTGTCGTAAATCTCGGCTTCACGCGCCCCATCGAAAATCGGGTTCTCGAACTCGGTGCCCCAGTGCTTACCAACCAAGCCTAAGTGCATTTCCAGAACCTGACCGATGTTCATGCGCGAAGGCACGCCCAACGGATTCAAAATAATATCAACCGGGGTGCCATCGGGCAGGAAGGGCATATCGGCTTCGGGCAGAATGCGCGACACAACACCCTTGTTACCATGTCGTCCAGCCATCTTGTCGCCTTCCATGATCTTGCGCTTTTGCGCTACATAGACGCGCACCATCTGGTTGGTGCCAGCACGCAACTCATCACCCGGACGCTTATCCAGTGGGCCGCCAGTGATCGGGCACTCAGGACGCTCAGGATCATTGACGAAAGCAAAGGTAGACTTGCGCTCGGCCTGGTCGGGGCTGTCGCCTTCTTGTAGATACCGCTCATAAAGCTGGTGCGAAAAGTATTTATGACGGGCAAAAATCTGCACGCCCACCACAGTTCCCTTTTCGCCGTGCGGCATCCGCAAGCTGGCATCGCGCGACTCTTCGGCCTTTTTACCAAAGATGGCGATTACCAGACGCTCTTCCGCCGACAGTTCACCCTGCGACTTGGGCGCAATCTTACCGACCAGAATATCTTGGGGGAAGACTTCCGCACCCACACGGATAATGCCATGCTCGTCCAGGTTCTTGAGTTGGTCTTCACCGACATTGGGAATATCACGGGTAATCTCTTCCGGCCCTAATTTGGTGTCCCGCGCTTCAACTTCATATTTCTCGATGTGAATCGAAGTCAGGGCATCTTCTTTCGAGATACGCTCACTCAAGATAATGGCGTCTTCGTAGTTGTAGCCTTCCCACAGCGCGAACGCGACCGTCATGTTACGACCCAGGGCCAGTTCGCCGCCCTTAGTGGCTGGGCCATCAGCAATGGGTTCTCCGGCCCGCACGCGCTGCCCCTTGCTCACAATCGGCTTCTGGTGAATACAAGTCGCCTGGTTGGAGCGCACAAAGTTGCGCAGTGGATGGTAATAAACCTCATCGTCATAGCCACGCACTGCGATGCCCTTGGCCGTCACATCATCAATCACGCCATCCACATCGCTGACCACCGCCGCGCCGCTATCTAAGGCGGCGCGCAATTCGATGCCAGTCTTAACGAGGGGCACCTGGGGCCGTAGCAAGGGCACAGCCTGACGCTGCATGTTGGAACCCATAAGGGCACGGTTAGCGTCGTCGTTTTCCAGGAACGGAATCATCGCGGTAGCAACCGAGAAGACCTGGAGTGGCGACAAGTCCATATAGTCGGCTTCCATCGGCGGCACTTTCGGGTGAGCCAGGACGCGCCGTGACTGCACCAACTCTTCGGTCAGAGTGCCGTCTTCAGCCACAATCGCTGAGGCGCTGGCAATCGTCACGCCTTCTTCTTCATCGGCGGACAGATACTTAATCTCATTGGTGACTTTGCCCTTCTTAACCACGCGATAGGGTGACAGCAAGAACCCATATTCATCAATGCGCGCATGAGTCGCCAGACTACCAATCAAGCCGATATTCGGGCCTTCCGGTGTTTCAATCGGGCAGATGCGACCATAGTGGCTGTGATGCACGTCACGCACTTCAAGTTTGGCGCTCTGACGCGACAACCCACCAGGGCCAAGCACCGACAGACGCCGCTTATGCGCCAACTCCGCAAGGGGATTGGTTTGATCCATGAACTGCGACAACTGACCTGAACCGAAGAACGAGCGCACCGCCGCCGTAATCGGCTTGATGGAAATAACCGCCTGTGCCGTCACCGAATCACGGTCTAAGCTCGTCAAACGCTCACGAGCCACGCGCTCCATGCGCAACATGCCGCTACGCAACTGGTTTTGCAGCAATTCACCCACGGCACGTACGCGCTTGTTACGCAAGTGGTCAATATCATCCGGGCCATAACGCTCGTCTTCGCCCTTATCCATCTCAATGACATAGCGAATTCCGCCCACGAGGTCATCAAGAGTCAGGGTATGTACATCGTTGGGCACATCTACATTGACTTTTTTGCTGAGCTTATAGCGGCCCACACGACCTAAGTCATAACGCTTGGGGTCGAAGAAGAACGAATTCAGGAGGGACCGCGCCGATTCCTGCGTTGGCGGGTCGCCAGGACGCAGATTCTTATGCACTTCCGAGAGAGCCGCCATTTCCATCGTGGCCGGGTCTTCCTCGCGTCCGCGCTCTTCTTTCACTTTATCCAGTACGAGGGAGCCAGTAATAATAGAGGGGCAGTAGTAGACTTCCAGACTCGGCGGGTTAACGCGCAGAATTTTGTCAACAGCTTCCTGATCAATGTGCGCGCACGCCCGCAGCACAGGCCGCTTGGCATCCCCTTCCATCAGGTCTTGGGCCAGGAAGAAGTTGTATTCCGTTTCATTGCTGGAGCCTGTAATGTCCACAAAGGCTTCAGGGGTAATCTCATTAATAGTGCGCTTTTCAGCAAAAAGGTCGAGAATCTGCCGTGAGGTGGCACACTGCACCCGCTGGGCCACAACCTCGATTTCGGGATTGTCGCGCAGACTCCGCACCCGTTTCAACAGAGCCTCATCAATGACCTGACCCGCTTCGGAAACCAGTTCGCCAGTCGAATAGTCAATCAACTGCTCAGCCAGAGTACGACCCAACAGCTTGGGTGAAGCAGGGCGCAACATTTCGGTGCGAGTGGCATGGGGCTGCGCCACATCCATCGCTGAAAAAGCGCGGAGGAGAGTGGTGATTGGCATCCGCTTGGATTGGCCGATCTTCACGCCAAGGGAAACCGAAATATCTTTGGCCGACTCTTCGCTGACTTCGGCATCCACCCACGCGCCTTCTTGCGGGATGATCTGCATTTGCAGCAACCGACGGCCAGAGTAGGCAATCTCTTCTTTAAAGTATGCGCCTGGCGACCGCGATAACTGCGCCACCACGACGCGCTCGGCACCGTTCACAATAAACGTGCCACGCTCAGTCATACAAGGCAATTCGCCCAGGTAGACTTCCGATTCTTTTAACTCGCCAGTCTCTTTATTGACAACGCGCACCTTGACCTTCATCGGCATTTCATAGGTCAGGTCACGCTCGCGGCACTCATCAGGCGCGAATTTAGGCTCGCCCAGGGTGTAGTCGAGAAATTCCAGCGACATGGTGCCGGTGAAATCTTCGATGGGCGAAAAGGAATCGAACAACTCGCGCAGCCCATAGTTCAAGAACCACTGGTAGGATTCGAGCTGCATTTCCACCATGTTGGGCACGGATACCGTGTCAAACTGGTGCATGTGCTCCTTGCGCTGGGCCGTGAGCACCAGGGTGGAACGCGAAATGGGGCGTCCGCTCCCAATGGTCACAGTGCCATCAGAATGGCGAAATCTGTCATCAATAACTTTGGGGTTAGTTCTCCGCGAACCGACTCCACTTCCGTTTCCGTTAGCAGTAACTGCCATACAGAGTAATCCTCCTGCAAAAGCGCAGATTTAAACGAGATTTAAAAACCAACATGGGGCACAACTAACGCCCTGCCGCACATCCCAACCTCAGCCTGTAACCAGACAATTGCCGTTGGCACCTATCTCCATCAAGACAGGCCAACGCGCCCGTGAGCATCTCCTGCTCCACAGGCGACAGCAAACCGAGCCAGCGTACTGGCCCATAATTTCATAGATTCAACACAAGTCGGTTTGACAAAAGAGTCGCTAACTGAAGCGGGTGCGGCATCCAAGAGGTGACAAAGCGGCGATTTTCAGGCGTAAAGGGCCAAATCGCGCAGATGGTCAAAAGCGTCATCAGAGACTGATAGACGTAGCAGAGGATAAAAGATGAGTTTAGCAAAAGTTCAAAGGCAGCCAAAAGCTGCACACAACTTTGATACTTTACAGTAAACGAAAGAAGAATGCAAGGGTTCCATGTTGTTAAAGAGTTAGAATTATTGTGGTACGTTTATGGTTGCCTTCTAAGGACGCAGGTGCAGAAGATCTGAATGTGGGAGTGATAGTATTCAGAACTCTCTCCACGCCTTATGCCTTGTCATGACCTAACACTGAAAACAGAGACAAATCTCTATTCACTGACTGCTTTAATTGTTCAACTTACTTATCCTACAGATATGCGTATCGTAGAAATTCTTGACCGCAGCACACAGGGTATTACTCGCCCCTTCATATGTCGAGGTGGAGATGGCGCGATCTACTATGTCAAAGGACGGCACGCTGGTTATCGAGCATTATGTTGTGAGTGGATAGCTGGTGAATTGGCACGATTGCGTGGGCTACCTGTGGTACCCTTTGCGATTGTTGATGTGCCTTCAAGTTTGGTACGGGGTAGTATCCGAGAGGACGCAGCAGAATTAAGGGGCGGTATGGCTTTTGGTTCTCGCCAAGTAGAATCTGCTGTCGAATTACGGTGGAAGGAAGTAGAAGGGGGCCATATCGCAGTTGACCTGCGTGCGCGTGTGCTGCTTTTTGATTGGTGGGTTAATAATCCTGACCACATCTTAAGCTCAACTGGCGGCAATCCTAATTTACTGTGGGCAACAGCGGAGCAACAATTGCACCTAATTGATCACAATCTAGCCTTTTCACCAAACATGATGTCAGCCTCGTTATTTGATTTTGCCACTGAACACGTTTTTGGAGCAGATCTCTTGGTGGATGAGGCAAGATTTTGGGAGGAACCAGAATCTAAACTGGGTCCGCTCACTAACGCCACTATTGAACTCGATACATTTTGGCAGCAAAATCGAAGAGAGCTGCCCCGTATCTGGAATGATTTACCAGAAGAGTGGACAGAGGCCACGCTAGGCTTCACACTTGAAGAAGTGCAACAGCAGTTAGATCGTATTAATATGCAATTTGAAGACTTCTGGGGCACTTCTACAACTACAGAGGGCGCAGAGGAGGGTTAGTCAATGGCGGAATACGTTTGCAATTATGCATTGTTGAGGTTTTTGCCTTATCGTGATGCAGGAGAGTTCATCAACATTGGAATAGCTCTCGCCTGTGGACCATTGGGCTTTCTTGATTTTCGGATTGAGATGCAGCGGTGGGCACGCGTAAGTCACTTCTTCCCTGAATTAGAAATTAGCACCTATCGGGCTGGAGTTCATGCCTTATGTGAAGAATGCAACCGCTGGAAAGCAGCTACAGGGCGTTTAGCAGCACAACCACCAGATAAGCGTGAAACAATTTTACGTCATATCTTCGGAGAATTAACACGTCCTCGTGAAGCACTATTCCATTTTGGGCCGCCTCGCACCATTCTATCCCATGCTCCTGGAGATACTCTAGATGCCTTATTCGGAAATTATGTCCGTCGTCGCTTCGTCACAGAATCTCTGCATGGAGAAGAAATTTTACGTCGTCAAATTGCAGATAGTCTGCGCACCTTCTCCTTAGATCGTTTTTATAAGCCAGCACGAGTAGGCACACCCGATTATCATGTTCTGTTACCATTCGTTGCTCCTGAAGCATCGGCACACGAGGTAAAAGAGCCAGTATTGCCAGTCCTGAAGCAACCTCCGCTGAAGGCTATAAAACCCTTGGATTTAGACCGGCGTGAGCCAAGCGAAATCACCCAGTATGGCGATGAATGGCTGGCCCGTGTGCGCCGGTTACGAGCGTTAGAACAACAACCACGAGAGTGGCTTTTTGTTATTCGTGCGCCGCATACAACACCTCGCGCACAACACGCCACCGATGCTATCCGGCGTGAACTGGAACATCAGCAAGTATTAACAACTACATTTGATGATACTTCTTCATTAATTAAATTTGCCCACCTGCACCCAAACAAGATATTACTTCCGGTTGACGATAACCCTTCTAACTGATAGATTTCAATATAAGTCATCGTCCTTGGGCTGCGCTTTCAAAGGTGCCTGGTGTGTCAATACGCGAGGCAATAGGGGGAGGGCGGCATGAGAACTTATAACGGTGACGCGTGTAAGCCCCATTAGCACGAAAGGAGCACGCATTGCCCCATACTTCTTCGCTTCCTCAAGAGGCTAGAGGAGCGCAGCATGAAGAGCGTGAGCCGCAAGAGGCACGCTCTGCTACTCCTCTGCTTCATTTGCCCACCTCAACCAGTGGCCCCAGTGCCACGCCTAAAGCAGAAGTTTCATCTATGCGACGACTCAAAGGCTTAAAGTGCCGCGTTTGTAGCGAAACTTATGAGCTTTGTCCCAAGCACGTCTGCGAGTTTTGCTTTGGCCCACTCGAAGTAGATTACGATTACGATGTCATTGCTTCGGTAATCTCCCGTGAGAAAATCCAACGTGGGCCAAATTCAATCTGGCGCTATCAAGATTTACTACCCGTCGAAGGCACGCCGCGTGTAAACCTGGAAGCGGGTTTTACGCCCCTGGTGCGCGCTGACCGCCTCGCCAAGCGACTGGGCATCAAAGAGTTGTACATTAAGAACGATACAGCGAACCCGACGTGGAGCTTTAAAGACCGGGTGGTGTCGGTTGCTCTCAGTCGCGCGGTGGAATTCGGTTTCGATACGGCTGCCTGTGCCTCGACAGGCAATCTGGCCAACTCCGTCGCGGCGCACGCGGCCCATGCTGGACTCAAGTGCTTTGTCTTTATCCCTGCCGATTTAGAAGTTGGCAAGGTGATGAACTCCCTCATCTATGCACCCCATGTGGTGGCCGTGCGCGGCAATTATGATGAAGTCAACCGGCTCTGTTCTGAAATCGCTGACCGCACCAAGTGGGCCTTTGTCAACGTCAATGTGCGGCCTTATTACAGTGAAGGTTCCAAAACCTTAGCCTATGAAGTCGCCGAACAGTTGGGTTGGCGTGCCCCGGATCATGTGGTGGTGCCGATTGCCTCCGGTTCTTTGCTGACCAAGGTGCATAAAGGCTTCGGCGAATTGAAAAAGCTGAAACTAATCGAAGACACCCATGTTCGTATCAGCGGCGCGCAGGCGGAAGGCTGTAGCCCGGTGGTGCAAGCTTACGACCAGGGCTTAGATTTCGTAACGCCAGTCAAACCCAGCACCATTGCCAAAAGCCTGGCGATTGGCAATCCGGCGGATGGGCCATTTGTCCTCGATATTATCCGCGAAACCAAGGGCGCGGCTGCCTTAGTCACCGATGATGAGATTGTCGAAGGTATGAAGCTCCTGGCCGAAACGGAGGGCATCTTCACCGAGACTGCTGGTGGCGTAACAATTGGCGTCTTGAAGAAATTGGCCGAAGCAGGCAAAATCAAGCCGGACGAAACGACCGTCGCTTATATCACGGGCATTGGCCTCAAGACACAGGAAGCTCTCGCGGGTCGCGTCGGGGAACCTTATCAAATTGATCCAAATTTGAATTCGTTCGAGAGCGCCTTAAAAGATGTATTGGCAGCGGCCAGTTGAGAACAACTTATAATTAACACTGAATATCAACAGGAGAAAGATAATGAGCGTATTAGTCAGAATTCCCACCCCATTACAGAAATTAGTCGGCGATAAAGCCGAAGTGCAAGCTGAAGGCAAGACCCTGCGCGAGGTTGTTAACAGCCTGGCCGGGCAAAACGAAGAGATCAAGACCCGCCTGCTTGATGACCAGGGCGAGTTGCGCCGCTTCGTGAACGTTTATGTCAACGAAGAAGATGTCCGCTTCTTAGAGAAGCTCGATACGCCCCTCAAAGATGGCGACGAAGTTTCCATCGTGCCTGCGATTGCCGGAGGTTAAGGAGTGAGTGGTGAGGTGTGAGTGGTGGTTATAACCCAAATTACCACTCACTTCTCACCACTCAGCACTCATTATGCAAGACCGACTACACCTCACTTTCCCCCACGAGCGGATACCTGATCCCATCATCTGCGAGGTTGCTAAGAAGTTCGATGTGATCTTTTCTATCCGCCGCGCCAATGTCAGCCACGAGGCGGGTTGGATGGATTTGCAGTTGGAAGGTGACGAAGCCGAAATCGAGCGTGTCGTGCAGCATCTCGAAAGCCGTGGGGTGCGCGTTGATCCCATCGAAGGCGATATTGTTGCAGGCTGATACTAAAATTTTAAGTTTTGAGTTTTGAATTAAGAACATCACACCTAAAACTCGATAGATAGTAAGACGTTCTCAACTCAAAATTCAAAATTCAGCATTCAAAACTATGAATCTTTTAATTACGGGTGGCACGGGATTCTTGGGTTGCCATGTTGCATCGCGTTTTTTGGCCGAAGGCTGGACGGTGCGCCTGCTTGATCTCGCTCCTTTGGATGAGCCGGAACTGCGCGAGGCGCAGGCGGCAGGTCGGGTTGAGGTTGTCGAAGGCGATGTCACCAATCAGGCGACCGTGGATGGCGCGATGCAGGACATCAACGCGGTGGTGCATACGGCGGCGGCCTTGCCCATTCAGGGCAGCCAGGAGCGGATTATGGATACCAACGTAGGCGGCACACGCAACGTGCTGAATGCGGCGCAGCGTGTCGGAGTGGAGAAGGCTATCCACATTTCCACCACTGCGGTGTATGGTGTGCCGAAGATTCATCCGCTCTATGAGACCTCACCAATTATTCCCCTGGGTCTTTATGGCATCTCAAAGGTGGACGCTGAAAAGGTCTGCGACGAAGTGCGGCAACAGGGATTAGATGTCACCATTATTCGCCCCAAAACCTTTATCGGCACAGGACGCCTGGGCATTTTCCAGATTCTCTTTGAATGGATTCGTGAAGGTCGCCGTATCCCCATCATCGGCACCGGCAACAATCGCTATCAACTCCTAGCAGTTTCCGATTTAGTAGACGCCATTTATCGCGCCTCAACCCAGCCCAATAAAAATGAGACGTTCAACATTGGAGCTAAAGAATACGGCACGGTACGTCAAGATTTAGGTGCCTTGCTCAAGCACGCAGGCACAGGTTCACGTCTTGTGCCCCAGGCTCCCTGGATGGCCCAACCCGTACTGCGCGCTCTGGAAATCGCCAAACTTTCACCCTTGGTGGAATGGCATTATAAAACCGCTAACCAGGATTCGTTCGTAGATTGCTCCCACGCGGAACAAGTGCTGGATTGGCACCCGCAGAAATCCAACGCTCAGACATTGATTGAGACTTATGACTGGTACATGGAGCATTACCAGGAGTATCTCAATAAAGTCGGCCTCACCCACCGCGTCGCCTGGGATCAAGGCGCTCTCAAAATCTTGCAGAAAATTTCTTGAGTTAGATTGAACCGCCAAGGACGCCAAGAGCGCCAAGAGGGAGACAAGGATTCTAACTGGGAGTGGAGACTATGGAACCCGGAGCGTGAGCGACGGGCTTAACTTACAGTTTCCAGGGACTCATACCAAAGCCCGTCGCTCACGCTTCGGGTTCCATAGTCTCCACTTGCCGCACTCTCCTCTTCGCTTAGCTATGTGATCTATGTTGCCATGCCAGATTGTTCTTGATTTCGAGGGCCGTCGCCTGCAAGGGGCGCGGCCTTTTGCAGTTTTTGAGGCTAAGGATGGCGCGTGGCAATGGCAGGTTGAGCAGGAGGCATTGCCGTTTCGGAGTGGCACAGGGGATGCTTTAGCGGAGATACAACACGCGTTACGCTGGTGCCGTGCCAACGTGGGCGTGGCCGGAGCCTCCATTGGCTTTATCAGTTATGATTTTGCCCGTCAGTTAGAGCCACGCGCTTTTGGCAGCAATTCACCCTCAGATGACTTAGGGGTACCAGATATTCGCCTGGTGTTCTATGAAGCCTTAGAAGAGAGCCATCACCTACCAGCTTCGCCACTCCCTGCTGTGGATGAAGATAAGCAGCGGAAAGCAATAAACGCTCTGCCAGTAGCCCAGCCAGATTACCTCCAGGCGGTGACGAAGATTCAAGAATATATCGCTGCCGGAGATATATACCAGGCGAATTTCACGCAGCGATTCCAGTCCCCCCTGCCCTGTCCACCCCAAGAACTTTACGAGCATCTGCGCCACGCTCATCCCATGCCCTTCTCAGCTCTTTTAGAATGGGATGATTTAGCAATTGTCTCCAATTCGCCAGAACGATTTCTGAAACTGGAAAACCAACAACTCACAGCACAGCCGATAAAGGGCACGATCCGGCGCGGATATAATACCGAAGAGGATGGTCAGTTAAAGGAGGTGCTGCAATACTCGCTAAAGGATCGTGCCGAAAACGTCATGATTGTGGACTTACTGCGCAATGATTTAGGGCGCGTGTGCGACTGGGGCACGGTGGCGGTGCCACATTTATTTGAAGTAGAAACCTTCCCAACTCTGCATCACTTGGTCTCTACTGTAACTGGCACTCTACGGGATGACCTGGATGGAGTTGACGCCATACGTGCCGCTTTCCCTTGCGGTTCCATCACCGGGGCACCCAAGATACGCGCCATGCAAATTATTGATGAACTGGAACCAGTGCGACGCAGCGTGGCGATGGGAGCCATCGGCTATTTTGGTTTCAATGGTGATATGGAGTGGAACGTCGCCATTCGCACTATCACCTGCATCCGAGACAAGGCTTACTTCCATGTCGGCGGCGGCATCGTCGCAGACAGTAGACCCGACTCTGAGTACGCGGAAATGTTGTTGAAGGCGCAAGGGTTAAAAAGAGCATTGGGGGCTGGATACAAGAGGTAGGATGCTGGATACCAGATACTTCAATCCATCTTAACAGGAATGGATTTCAAAATTAGGCACATCCAGTATCCAGCATCCTACCTCTTGTATCCTACCCTACACTTTCACGACCATCCCATCATAGGCGACTTCGATGTTATGAGGGAGAAAGGCGTGGACGAGTTCTTCATGCAGTAGACCGCCATTGTGGGAAAAGTGGGTAGCGATAACCCGCGTGGCATCGGTGATAGCACCACGTTTACGTAACTCCTCAGTCATTTGTGCCACGCCGCTGATACCCATATGGCCGCGATTGCTGGTTTCCTGACCACCATTGGTGCAGTCCATGAGAGCAATATCCAGTAGAGTGCCATCACTGAGAGCGTCGAGCGTTGCTTCAGGATAGAACCCGGAATCATGGCCGTAAAATACGGTTTTGCCCTGGCGGGTGATGCGTAACACTAGTGCGCCTTGCACATGGTCGGCGGGCATGGGCAAAATGGTGTCTTCAGTAACGGTGGTGATCGGCTCTAAGGGTTTTATCAGGTGGAAATCGAGGTTCTTCTTAGCGGGTTCTGGAAAAGCAGTTCGCAGTAGTTCCATCACCTGTTCGTTACCATAGACGGCAATTGGTTCCGCAGGAGGAGTCTGGGTAAAGGGTGGCGCGGCCCATTGCATTTCTAAGGGAATAATGTGGTCAGAGTGTTGGTGCGTAAAAACGAGGGTGCGGACACGCGCCAGGGAGCGGCCACAGCGTTGCATGTGCAGCACAGTGTCGGCGCTATGGTCAATCTTAAGGTCATCATCTATTAACGCCCCGGAGCGGGCGCGTAAATTAGGGCCGCCACGACGACGAGCCTCTTCACAATAAGGACAAACACAATAGGGCGCAGGCCAACCTTCAGCGGCAGCAGTGCCAAGCAAGAGAAGTTCCATGACGCCCATTATACCAGGCTTAAGTGACCTGCACCCCAGCGTTTCTCACCACAGAGACACAGAGGCACAGAGATTTTGAGGAGAGAAGATGGAGAGATGGAAAGATGGAGAATAGACAATAACAGGAGTGGCTCAAGCTGTTCCGATCTTGTATCTTCTATTCTCTATCCTCAAATCTTCTCTAAAATCTCTGTGCCTCTGTGTCTCTGTGGTGAGAAAGTGTTGAGGTGAGAGTTGACGCTTGTTATTGCCGATGGCACCATGAACTTCTTATAATCACTCTGGCTTGTGCAACTCTTCTACTTAATTAACGGTTGGGCCGGACACATCGCTTTTGTGGACGCGGCCTTACGACTTTACTACGTCAGTGCGGTGCCGATTTTAGCGACGGTGCTCGCAGTTTTCCTGATTTTGGTGCCTCGTCCGCGACGTGCTCCATCCCGCTGGCGGGTGGCGGTAGCCGCTCTCTTCGCAGGTATTCTCTGCGCCCTCACAATGGTTGGGGTAAACGCGTTTGCCCAACGGGTGCTGGGCACTGATATGCTATCACCGCGCCCCAGCATGACACATTATGTCAATGCCCTGGTGGTAGAGCCGAATGACAACTCCTTTCCCAGCCCGGAAGTGATGTTGGCGGCAAGTCTGGCTGTTATGATCTGGGCCACCTGGCCAACCGCAGGTTTGGCGGCCACCGCTGCGGTTTTGCTCTTTTGCTTTACCCGCGTTTTTTGTGGCACTAATTATCCGGTAGATGTCGGCTCAGGAGCGGCCTTAGGCGGTGCCTGGGGAGCACTGGCACTGGCGGGCTGCCGCATCTCCTTACAGATTCCTTCACGCGATGGCCGTCGCCTGATTTGGCGGGCACGGCATCAGGCGCTCTTCTCCGGGGCAGCCGTGTTAGCCGTTGTGCTGATTACCTTATTTTCCTTATGGCACATGCCACATTACGGCTCCAAATTAAGAGGGTTATTTCATGAGTCCGCCGCGACCGCATCACCCATTGCCCAATCTCCCCCTGGCACTGTGGGGGGAACTTCAAATGCGGCGGCGCAAACTGCCGACATCAACAAAGAGGCCAGTGCGATGCGCGACACAGCAGCACGCGAGGGCGAAGGTGTGACGACTGGAGCGTCCGCAGCAGACGCCGTGACGGATAACTCAACTCAACTGGGTGGGCATCTGCCAGAAGCGGAAACCAAGCTGCTCAATGCATTACAGGCGTTGCATCTGCCACATCGGATTATCAACGTGGATGTAGCACAGGTGCGCCTGGGGACATCGAACTATCGCTGTGCCGTGGTGCGCTTTGAGATTAAAAATGAAGGCGTGGCCGAGCGGCGGCAGGTGGTGGAAACGGCAGCTCAAATTGTGCGCGGCACCTACCATGCCGATCCCTTTGTGCAAAATGTAGATGTGGTGGGGGTCATCCTGAACGATCCTCATGTTAAAGCTTCACGCAGTTTTATCTTTGCCACAGGCGCGGTGCCCGTCTTCACGGCTTCGGTAGCACGGCGCAACCTGCACTTAGCCAATGCCCCACAATGGGTCAATGCGGCTCATGTGGATGGGGGGCTGTGGTTACGCTATCGCTCGCTGCTTTACATCAACCCGCGGGTATTACCAGCCTCGGCTCCACAGTCGCCCAAACCAACGCCCGTGCCGACACCAGCGCCAGTGCCTACCGTAACTCCCGCTCCAACGCTAACACCGCTCCCAACGCCAACCCCTGAACCAACAGTGACACCTGTTCCCAACCCACGTCCCACGGTGACTCCCAGACCAACACCGCGTCCCTTACCAACGTTGACGCCTCGGCCCGCTCCACAACCCACCAACACACCACAACCAGCGGCCACTAAAGCTCCAACCGTGCAGGTTCCAACGGCAAACACTTTGGTGCAGCCACACCCATCAGGTCATGTGCCGACGGTGAAGCCACAGATAGGGATGCCACCGGGAACCGTCAGGCGGCCCCCAAAATTGCAACCACACGCTTCACCTCAACATGCAGCTAAACCACCAGTCAAGCCATTAGTCAAGCCCGCACCTCAACTAAGAGCGGCGGCTAAATCTAAGCCCCTCCGCGTTCGCGTTATCGCTAAACCCCATCCTGTAGCACCACATCGCGCCACTCGCCCGGCTCCTCCTCGTCGCGTCAATCATCCCACTACGGTCAAGCGCACCTGGGGACAAAGCCATGTGGCTAAATCACACGCTCCAATAAATAACAGTAGTGGTCATGTGGGCTACCACCATTATGGTTCTCAAACTTATGGCTATCATCACTACGGCAATAATTCCCATTATCATCATTATGGCTCTGGTGCGGGAGAACGTCATTCTGGAGGCAGTGGCACACGCTGGCGAATAATCCACGGCGGTAACGGACAGCGTTACAAACAATATTATTGAGTCTGAGTCCAGGGTTACTTTCAGGTCTATGATACGATTAGAAGGGTTATTGGCAAGCGATAAAGCGCGTAATGCGGCACGGTGGCTCTCTTTTGCCGCCGTTACCGTGGCAGTGTGGGTTTCTTACTGCACCTGGCGGCCACCGGCTCCGATTCTGAGGTTGCGGCACATCGAGCATCTTGATCCGGTTAGTGCCAATGTCTCGCTCACTTTCGATGATGCGCCCCACCCGATGACGACCCCACTTCTGCTGGCGGCGCTTCAACGCACTGGCGTTAAAGCCTCTTTTTTCGTGGTCGGAGATGGCTTACGGCTCTATCCTGAATTAGCCCACCGCATTGTCCGCGAAGGCCATCATTTAGCTAATCACTCGCAATATCACCATAATCTTACCCGTGTTTCGCCCGCTGAATACCGGCACGAGGTTGAAACTTGCTTCAACTCAATTCAAGCCATCTACAACAGTGAGCATGTGCCACTTAAAACTCGTCTCTTTCGTCCGCCCGGTGGCGGCTTAAACCGCGATGTCATGGACTATTTATATGCTAATGGCATCACAATGGCCTGGTGGAGCAACAACGTGGGCGACTGGCGGCGTCCTCCGGCCCACGACATTGCCAAGGGTGTCAAAGATGGCTTACGCCCTGGTGATGTCGTCCTCCTTCATGACGCTGGCCCTGGCACCCCGGAAGCCCTGCCCTCCATTGTGCGCGAAGCCCGCAAACGAGGTTTAAGCTTCATTCCCATGCCGGAGGCGGTAGTCGGTGGTCAGTAGTCGGTAGCCGGTTGAGGAAAACCAAAGGTTAACGAAGTCGTACTCGCTTGGTCTCCCCCACCGACTACTGACCACCGACTACCGACGGTTGCTATACTTTAGCTGTGGATGTTGCGGCGCTGCTTTTTGGGCATTCAAAGGCTTTATACTCAACCTGGATTTTCTATAAACCCGATCACTTGCTGATTGATTGTGGCGAAGGCGCAGCGACAAGTCTGGGCAATGGTGGGTTTGCGATTGAGCGTGTCTTATTAACGCACGGGCACATTGACCACATTTCGGGGTTGCCCTCGCTGTTATGGAGTCGGGCTGCGGGCATGGGCGACACCGAAAAGCCCTTAGAAATTTATTATCCGCGTGATGATATGTTTGTGGCGGATATGCAGCTTTACTTAGAGCGCACAGCGACCCGCTTACCCTTTGCTCTGCGTTGGATTCCTTTAGATGCTGGCGACACCTTTGCCCTGACTGCCAACCATCAACCAACAGGCAGCGCAACGGGGCAACCGAAGCAGAGTGGCGCTCGCGGCGGGCGACGAGTGGTAACCTTTCCAACCCGGCACATTCGAGGGCGATTGACCCTCGGCTATAAAGTTGTCGAGACGCGGCGACGCTTGAAGCCGGAGTATGCAGGTCTAACGCAAGAAGAAATTAGCACCCGTGCCAGAACCGAGGGGCGGCAGAGTGTGCAGAGTCTCACCGAAGAGTATGAGGCGACTTTAGTGGCGTTTAGCGGGGACACCTTACCCGTTGAGTCACAGGTGGTGCAGGGCGCGGAATTATTGTTGCACGAAGCGACTATTGTGGATGCCGGGGAACGCAAGCACCAGTGGCACGCCACATTGGATGAAGCAGTTGCCGTAGCCTCCACTGTGCGACCCAAGGCCCTTGTGTTGTATCATATTTCTGGACGCTATCGCACGGTGGATATTGCTGATGCAACGTGCCAGAGCGCGGTGCGTCACAAAATAGATTTCCCAATCTGGTGCCTTTATCGGGACCGATTGATGCAGTTCTGGAACGGCGAGCCGGGGCCACCTGCAAGCCACAGCACTAAAGCCGAGCCACGAACTGGAACGAGACAAGTCGAAACAAAACGGAGACGGGGGCGATCTTTCCAGCAGAATGCCGATGCAAAATCAAAGGAAAAATCGCCAAAGGAGTAAAGCCATGCAAACACGTTACCTGAAGCGTTACCTCATGGGAGCCGCCCTCGTTGCGGCGTGCATCGAATGCCTGCCTGCTCACGCGCAGTATGGGCAAGCGCCTTATGGACAACAGTCTGGCCAACGCGCCTATGGTCAAAACCGGGGCACCAATGGTGGGCAGCAAGACGGCCAGGGCACGCTGCCTTTACCCCAGGGCATTACTAATGTCATTTCGGTAGACGCCCAGAACACTCTGCTGGTCGAGTATGAAGACCCGGATAATCCTGGCCAGAAGCAATATCAAGCCATCAGAATTAACCACGTCTATAGTGGGGGCATTGCTAAAATTTTAGGCGGCGATGTTATTCCCACGGAAACTTTTGTTTCGCCCTCTTACAGTCAACAGAACGGCAATGGTGGCTATGGTGGTTTTGGCGGGCAGACCGGTTATGGTAACAATGGCTACACGCAAAATGGCGGCGTCGGCTTTTATAACCCGACCGGTGGCTATCCCACTGGCAACCAGCCCTATGGTTACAACCAAGGCTACAATCAAAATAACAACAATCAGTATTCGCCTTATGGCAATGGTGGGGTCAACTACAACGGTAATTACCTGAATGCACCAGTGACCGTAGGCAATGTCTCGCAAATTTTGAACGGGCTTAACCGCATCCCGCGTTAGACCGCATCGCCGCTAAATTTCTAAAGGTTAGATCAAGACCGCAGGGGTATGGATGACCATGCCCCTGCTTGTTACGCGAGTTTAATTTCTAACGGTATGGCCATTATTCTTAAAAGCGCGCAAGACTTGAAACTTATGCGCAAAAGTGGACGTTTGGCGCAGCGCCTCTTAAACACGCTCGGCGAAGCTGCCACGGTGGGCACTACGCCACGCCAACTCGACGCCAGGGCGCGGCGTTTTCTCGAAGAAGCCGGAGCGAAAAGCCCTTTCTTGGGCAAGCGCGGCCACGGTGGGCCGCCTTTCCCTGCCGCCATTACCGTCTCGGTCAACGAAGCCGTGGTGCATGGTATTCCCTCCGATATTCCTTTCAACAATGGCGATGTAGTGTCTTTAGATGTGGGCACGTTTTTAAATGGTTTTATCGGCGACACAGCGGGCACTTTCGGAGTCGGTGAGGTTTCGCCGCGTGCCGAAAGATTGATGCGGGTAACCAAAGAAGCTCTCTTTATTGGCATTAAACAGGCTACGGTCGGTAATCGCACGGGAGACATTGGCTGGGCTATTCAGAACCATATCGAAAGTCATGGTTATGGTGTCGTGAAGGGACTTGTGGGGCATGGTGTGGGGCGTTCCTTGTGGGAAGAGCCGAATGTGCCAAATTACGGCACGCCCGGTGAAGGCGTAAAGCTCAAAGCTGGCATGGTCATCGCCATTGAGCCAATGGTCAACGAGGGCACCGATGATGTGCGCCAACTGGCCGATAAATGGACGTATGTCACCGCCGACGGCTTGCTTTCGGCCCACTATGAACACACCATAGCGATTCTAACGGATGGCCCGGAGATACTAACGAGTGATGAGTAAAGCACTCTTCAAGGTGCTTTACCCCCTCCTCAACTTTCTATGAGAATCCTCGCCCTGGGCGACATTCATGGCTGCTCGCGGGCCTTTGATACCTTAATGGCCACCGTCGCGCCCCAGCAGACGGACAAGCTTATTACATTAGGCGACTATACAGATCGGGGGCCAGACTCGAAAGGTATCCTCAACCGGATGCTGGCCCTGCACAAAAGTGGTATCTTGGTGCCCTTGTTAGGCAACCATGACATCACGATGCTGCAAGCGCGCACAGATCGCAGAATCGGCATGTTCTGGTGGCGCGACTTTGGCGGCGATGCCACAATGGAATCCTACGCCAGAGGGGATGCCACGGCGACCTGGAACGACATCCCGCCTGAACACTGGGACTTTCTTCAAACCAAGTGCTTCAAGTACTACGAAACGGATACGCACTTTTTCGTCCATGCCAACGCTGATCCAAATCTTCCCTTAGAGCAGCAGCCCGATGAGCTACTCTTCTGGGAACGCTTCAACCACCCGGCCCCGCACTACTCCGGCAAAATCATGGTGTGTGGACACACGCATCAGCAGAATGGTCTACCGCTTAATCTTGGCCATGCTGTCTGCATTGACACCTGGGTTTATGGCGATGGCTGGCTGACCTGCCTCGATGTAAAAAGCGGCAAAATCTGGCAGGCGAATCAGGCAGGCGAACGGCGCGAAGGCTGGCTGGAAGCACCCCCTAAGTAGGTCTCTTCATCCCCAAAGAAATTTGAATCGGCTACTGCCATACGCCCCTGTCCGCCACTGCGTTGGGACAGGCGGCTAATGCCGCGCTTACCAAGATACTAAGCCACCTGCATGTTGCAGATTGCCAGCCCCTGCTAAGTGGTACTTCCTAAGAATCTTACCCCCTTTGTACATCTTTACAAATCTTAACAGTAGAACGAGAACAAGCCCCTTTAGGCTGCGTCAGACAGAGTGTAAAGCCGCAAGGACAAATTAAGGGCATCGGTTGCTAATCTCAAAGATTAAGACCCAGCGACCAGATGCTACAAAGGAAACGATTAACATGAAACAAGTTATCCACAAAACACGCCGGAACCCCTTAGCTGTTTTGGGCACCGTAGCCGCCTTAGGCATCTCGACTCTAGGTGTGTTCGGCACTACCCAGGCCAATGCCGCTGAGCACCGCTATAATGCCCCGGTAGTGAGCCGCGACCGTGGCAACGATAACAACCGGAATTTCCGCAATGACCGTGACGATCACAGCTTCAATCAACCTAATTTCCGGCAGGATCGTAATGACTATCAATTCCGTGGCGACCGCTATGACAATCGTGGCTATGATGCCGGGCGTTACGACAACCGCCGTTATGATGACCGTCGCTATGATGATCGCCGCTACGATGACCGTGGCAATGACACCGGCAAGATTCTGGGAGCTGGTATCTTAGGAGCTATTCTGGGTTCTGTGTTAACCCGCTAAACTCAGCCTAATATCAGTGTAGAATCAGCACAAGAGCCTTGCCCCAGCAATGGGGCAAGGCTCTTGTTTTGTTGAAGGACGTAGCGTACGACAGATTAGCGACCTGCCATATAACCATAGGCGACCAATAGCGCCACCGAGAGACCTAAAGCTAACATGAGAAAGCTCCCTTTCCTGTCCCACTCCTCTTACTACAGGGGACATATTGGCATTCCAAGACAAGCTTACCCGCCTCATGTTAAGCTTATGTTACGCTCCAATAAAACTTAGTGACACTTTCTTATTTTGCGCCTTATTTAACACATTGCTGCACCGCGCCAGACCAAACAGGCAGCGCCGAAGTCGTGCAAAATGCATCTATGGCAAGTCATCTCAATCGAATCTCATGGCTTAAACTCAGCTTTGCCTTGCTGATTTGGGGCGGGCTGATAAGCCCTGCGAACGGAACCTCACGCATTATGCAAACGCCAGCCAATGTCATGGTCGAGATTACGCTCCAGGCGAGCCACACCTATCACGATCCGTTCAATGAAGTCACCCTTGATGTAACCTTCACTGACCCTAACGGACGGGAACTGCGCGTCCCGGCTTTCTGGGATGGAGGCAAGACATGGAAGGTGCGCTATGCCTCGCCGGTGATTGGAACGCACCGTTACCGCAGTGATTTTCCCCAAGCGCAGGACAAAGGGTTGCATAACGTTACGGGCCAGATCGAAGTCAAGCCTTATACCGGGCAAAACCCACTGTACATACATGGCCCACTCCGCGTCGCTGCCAACCGGCGCTATCTGGAATATGCGGATGGCACACCATTTTTCTGGCTGGGCGATACCTGGTGGATGGGGTTGTGCCACCGCCTGCATTGGCCAGATGAATTTCAGACGCTAACTGCTGATCGTGTCACCAAGGGCTTCAACGTGATTCAAATCGTCGCGGGTTTGTATCCTGATATGCCCCCGTTTGACCCGCGTGGAGCTAATGAAGCCGGGTTCCCGTGGGAGCCAGATTTCAGCCACATTCGGCCCGCCTATTTTGATGCCGCCGATCAACGCATTGAACACCTGGTGCAGTCTGGCCTGACGCCCTGCATCGTCGGTGCGTGGGGCTACTTTATGCCGTTGATGGGGGTCGAAAAGGCTAAGCAGCACTGGCGTTACTTAGTGGCGCGTTATGGAGCATTGCCAGTGGCGTGGTGCGTTGCAGGCGAGGCCAACCTGCCTTACTATCGCGCCCCAGGCTTCCCCTACGATGACCGCGAACAAGTCAAAGGCTGGACGGAAGTTACGCGCTACCTGCGCGGGATGGACCCGTTTCACCGACTTATCACGATTCATCCGACGGGCATTGGGCGTTTGAGCGCACGTCACGCTACCGATGATGTTTCGCTCCTTGATATTGATATGTTGCAAACGCCCCACGGCCAACGCGATGCGGTCGCGCCCACTGTCCATACCGTGCGGGAGTCCTATGCAGACACCCCTGTGCTACCTGTCATTAATGGCGAAGCCGCCTATGAGATGTTGAACGATAGTCTGCCAACGCAGTGGACGCGCCGCATGTTCTGGCTGTGCATGATGAATGGCGCGGCGGGACACACTTATGGAGCTAATGGTATCTGGCAAGTCAATCGCAAGGGGCAGCCACATGGCCCTTCGCCCACCGCTGGCAGCCCGCCCACTGGCTACGGCACCATTGCCTGGGATGAGGCGATGAACCTGCCCGGTTCACGGCAGATTGGACTTGGCAAAAAGTTGCTGGAACAATACTCGTGGCAGAAATTCGAGCCACACCCGGAGTGGGCAGCGTACGCCGTTCAATCATCTCTGAATTTGGAAGGTGGCCATTGGATTTGGTATCCCGAAGGTAATCCGGCCCAAAATGCTCCCGCCGAGCAACGCTTCTTTCGGCGCACTTTTGTGCTACCGCCCGATAAGGCCATTAAGCGTGCTCAGTGGCGGATTACTGCTGACGACCAATTCACGGCACGCATCAACGGCGAATCCGTTGGCACTTCAGATGCGGGGCAGACCGAAGCCTGGAAAACGGGCAAGCAGTTTAATGATATTGCCCACTTGCTCAAACCAGGAACTAACGTGCTGGCTATTATGGCGGAGAACCGGCCCGCCCCGGCAGCTAATCCTGCGGGGCTGCTTGCTCGATTGGAAATCGAGTTTGTGGATGGTGAATTGTTGACTCTCGATTCAGATGCGACATGGCATTGCGCTAAGAGCAGAGCCGCTGGTTGGGATACGTCTCGCTTCGATGATCGCCAGTGGGCCTCCGCCCGCCCCGTTGCGCAGTATGGCGATGCGCCCTGGGGTCGCATTGACCAGTTAAATAATGACGAGGCTTACGGGCCGCAGTCAGCCGGTATTCCCGGTGTGGTGCGGATTATCTATGCGCCAGACAGTGCTCCTATCGAGGTGAGTCATCTCGAACCGCACATCACCTATGCTGCCACTTACTTTGATCCCGTCAGCGGCGTAAAGACCCCGTTGGCATCGCAGCCCCCTAACAACGACGGATCGTGGCAGTGTTCACCACCCGTCGGACAAGACCACGACTGGGTCTTGATATTAGAGGCAAAAGCTCGGAGCTAAATAGCCCACAGCAATTGGGCGATGTTTGCTCCTTCAACTACGCTGCATCAGATTGTAGCGCCTAAAGGCTTTATATGAAATTGATCTCTCAGCGGATAACAGGGATAGTGCCATTGATAGCTGCACTTGGTGCCATCGTCACCGTGTATGCAGCGGACACCGATAAGAATAAGCCACTGCCAAACGCCAACGGTGGAGCACCAACGACCTATCATATCTACGCGGGCAATACCCATGCTCACACCAGCTTTACGTGGTCGCATGGAGATCAATACGACAAGGATAAAAAGCTAAGGCCGGACTGGGAGAAACATCAAGGCCCACCTTCACAGCATTATGCCTTAGCCAAAGCTAACGGCTACGATTTCTATGCCACCACAGATCATTCTCAGGAAGTCGCGTTTGATCCCACCAGCCCCACCAACCCCGCCTGGGTCGCCACCAAGCAACAGGCGGAAGCGGCCACTGACGCTAACTTCGTGGCGATAGCGGGTTATGAACATTCGGAGAATAATGGCCCCGGTGGTAAAGGGCACCTCAATGTCTTTAACAGTTCAACTTATCTGGATGCTCTGGAGCCGGGGATAGACCTGCCGTATCTGTATCAATGGCTAAAGACTGTGCCACCCAATGGAGACGGCCCGGTGGTAGCCAGTTTCAATCATCCCGGCCCCAACCAATATAATAACTGGGCCTACCGTGACCCTCAGATCACGGACATCATTACGATGCTTGAAGTGATCAACTCCAATAATAAAATTCACTACGAAGCTTTTCTGGCAGCTTTAGATAAAGGGTGGAAAGTATCGCCAGTCGCGGGTAACGACAATCACGGTCTGTGGGGCATTACCCATCACACTTCGCGCACGTTCGTTTTAGCCACCAGCAAGACCAAGGCTGCCATTCTGGAGGCGATGAAGCATCGGCGGACGTATGCCGCATTAGAGCAAAACATCCAATGCCAATACACCGTCAATGGCGCAATCATGGGTTCAACCTTGAGCCGCCCGACCAGCTTTAACTTTGCTATAGCCGTGAGTGACCCGGACACCACCAATCCGGCTGACAAGATTACGAAACTCGATATTGTAAAGGACGGCGGGGCAGTGGTGCAAACATTCTCGCCCACGCCTGCCTACTCAGTAACGTGGACTCCAACCATCAACGATGCAACGAGCAAATATTTCTTTGTGCGCGTGTGGAACGCGGGCGGCGGTGATGCGCGTGACGCCAACCCAAACAAACCTGTGGCGTGGCTGGCACCCGTGTGGACAGGCAGATGACAATCTATCAGTTACTTAGCGCATCTCAAGGCAGATCAAAAGGAGGTAAATGATAGACAGACTAACCCGTTCTTTAAACCCTCTACTCACTCTATCTCTCAGTTTATCCCTTCGCTTTCTCATCACTTCTTAGCCAACTCATATTGACAGACAAAATTCTTGACTTGTCAGATGCCACGGATGCAAAATAGAAAGCCATAGCATTCATTGCTTTAACAGTTGTACAAAGGAGACGTTTATGGACAGAATCAAGCAATCCAGAGTCATACTGAGTTGTGTTAGCATTCGATTAAGTCTGTTGCTCCTAATCGTTGCATTGGCTATGCTCAACCCCGTGAATGCCAGGGCGGAAGATGGCCCCACTGTGGTTAAGACTTCACTGCACATCAACGTAGAGCAGAGGTCGGTTTACTGGCCCCCAGGCGCTACTAAGGCGCAGTACACGACTGCTTGCTGGGTGCCGCGTGCGCAGTTTCGAGTGCGCGGGCCGCTAACGGCAGGCAGCCAACTTTCGGTGGATTTTACTAAGCCCGATGGTAGCGCCTGGCTGCACTTCGACCTTGCAACTTCCGAAATTGCCGCAGATCACACCGATAGCTTTGAAACGCCTACTGGCGGGTCGCTCGATAAAGACGAAAAAAAGTTTATCCTGGCCGTAGGCACCTTCGGTTTCAAAATCAACTATAAGAACGAACTGGAAGGCAAACACGCAGTTTTATTCTCCGGGAAGTTTAAGGTCAATAAAGTCTCTGAAAGCCGGGGTATAGCGAGCCAGAAGAATATGTATAACTACTATGTCAACCACGATTGGGCATTACCGATTGGCTATGTCTGGTTCGACACTGAGGATAATGATAAAACCCCACCGTTACGCGTCTCTATGTGGTTCCGCAATGAAGTCACCCCCAATCAACTGGACGCGCATCTTTTCTATCAAGGCAAAGAAATCAAGAGCACTCAAGACACTGGCGGCAGAGTAGAAACGGAAGTGGAGATTAATACTGCGTCCAATGAAAAAACCGACCCCAAATGGTCGCAGTGGTACTTCGGCTGGGATACCGTTCGCAAGGTAACAGCAGACAACTACGAGCACACCTACTTTTTGGATAAAAACCCCGGCGAGTATGAGGTTAAGGTTTTGCGCAATGGCAAACTCAGCCGCGATGTCAAGTTCACTGTCGGTGCGGACGGCTCCATTGTGGATAATGGCATCGCAGCCGCCAACAACATCATCACCAAACGCGTTGTTGTGCCCGTCAAAGTCATCGGCACGACGGATGGCACCTGGCAGCAAGACGCCTGGAAGACGGACGCGTTTTATGGTAACCCGTTAAAGGATTTCACCGCCCCGTAACGCGCTGCTCTAATCTGGCAGAAGGGAGACCTTACGATGAACCAGCTAAAATCGCTGAGCACCATCCGGCCTGAAGCCCCCTCCATGAAAACCTTAATATGGTTCCTGGGTATCGTCTGCCTCGCAATATGCAGCTTGCCCGTGCGAGCCGACGACAGCTTCGCGCTGATTAAGACTTCGATCCACGTCAATATGCTGCGCGGCAGCGATTATTGGGCACCCAAAGCGACCAAGAGCCAAAATGCCTCGACCTGGATACCGCGCGTCGAATTTGAAACGCAGGGCAAGGTGCCATCGGGCGCGCGCTGCTTTATCGCTTTCACCAAGCCCGACAGCAGCGCCTGGTTTGAATTCCCTACGACCTCAGAGACCACGGATGAACCAGGTATCACCAAATTTGAAACGCCCATCGCGGGTGCCCTGGACGCTTACCAAAAGAAATACACCATAGGGGTCGGGGTCTTTGGCTTCAAAATCCGCCTGCACGACGAGTTGGCGGGCAAAGATGAAACGCTGTTTTCCGGTAAGTTCAAGGTGAATCGGATTTCTCGCTACCAGGGCACGCCCGACACTAAAAACGATGCGGACTATTCTGTAGATCACGACTGGACGCTGCCCATTGGCTATATCTGGTTTCATGATAAATACAGCAACGAGGCAGCCAGTCCGCCCCTGTGGATTTCCACCTGGTTCCGGGGCCGCCCCGATATGGATGATGTGGGGGGCTATCTTTATTACAAGGGCAAGCTCATCAGCAACACCAAAGCTGCCGGAGGCACGGTAGATCACAAGGTCGAGCATAGCACATCGGATAATCGTCCAACCGATCCGCGCTGGGAATTGTGGGACTTTGGCTTTAACCTCGTGCGCAGAACTGCCCCTGACACGTCGAGTAATCCCGCGATCTTCGCCCTGGATAAAAATCCTGGCGATTATGAATTTAAGGTATTACGCAAAGGCCAACTCTGTCGGGATATGAAGTTCACGGTGGGTGATGATGGCAAAATTGTGGATAATGGCATCGCTGCGGCCAATAAGATGGGCACCGACCGCATCATTGTCCCCATGAAGATAATCGGCACGCTGGACGGCCCGTGGCGGCAGACAGCATGGAAAACCGAGGCGTTCTATGGCAATCCTTTAACCGGATTCACCGCGCCATGACCGGGGAGTTTTGAGTTCTTAATTTTGAGTTTTGGATGAATTCGCCGCGTCGTAATCGGTGACAGCAATCTCCGTATCTAACAGGCTAAAACTACCGCTTCGTCATGATGGGACGGTAGTTTTATTTATGGGAATGCAAGAGTATCCTAAAACCCAAAGTGGATACCATCTTGGCAGGGCTGCACGGAGTAGATATAGGGAATAAATCTACGGTAGGGTTTCTATCTACTATCCTACTTTATAGGAAGAACCACACCGGGAATTGGCCCGCGTGCGGTAGGCCAGAGCACTTCAACATATTTCTTCTCGATTCGGCCTAACGGAGTCCGCGTCCACTTTTCATACGAATGGATGACCCAGCCATAGAGCCACTGCTTGCCAGTGAAGACCCTGCCGTAGACAACTGTAACCCAGCCGTTCTGTTGATTATCTAATCCATAAGAGACGGTTTTGAGCGAGGGCACATTACAACGCTGGAATACCATGCCCCGTTTCAGCACGGCACGCACATAGCCCCCTCCTGCGAGGTGGTTCTCACTTTCTTCTACACTAGAACTCCCATTCTGTACCCAGTTCCAGACCATGTACATCCCGCCGTGGCCTTTATCACCGTAGTTTCTGTAGCCTGCCCCGGTTCTCTTCCCATTCGGCTTTTTGTACCACATATCGTCATCAATAGGCGTCGGCTTGATGTAGTATTCACCATAGGTCAGCTGACCAATTTTGGCGACTGCGCACGGTTGACCATTGCCTACGGGTTGACCGTTGTAAGGGTCGGGGGCCGAGGGCGGCGCAACGAGATCAGATAATAAGATGTGCCCGTATTGCCCCCATCGTTCCGGGCCACCGGGGTAAGGATAATTGCCACCGCCAGGATGGAAGAGCATCTTGCCCGCTGGCGAGTTGACCACCTCGCGTGCATCAATTTCCGTTGTGCCCACAGGACAGCCACTTCTATCCAGTGCCTTGCCGTCCCTCTCATTCAACTGACGCTGGGTTACAGGATATTGGCCATTTACATAATAGCCTCGTGACGTGCCATCGGCGTAACGTAAGGGAATGAGTGCAGTGGGGTCTCTGAGTTGCGCGCAATCACTGGTGCGCCCCTGGTGCGGGTGGTTATAGTCACTGGCCTGCGCCGTTCCCGGCGACGATGGGGCACTTCGACCAGTGACGGCTATAAGAGATGCCCCCAGCACAACCAGTGTTGCGGCGATGAAATTCCAACGGTGCTGCCATCTGGCCAATTTTGCTGGCGGGTTCATGGTGTTCCGTATCCTTCTTGTGTAGCAGATCAGGTGATGGAACTTTTAGCCTTTGCGACCTCAGCGATGGCTTCCAGATGGCGCGAGCGACACTCTTCCAACGTCGGTCGCCAGACGGTCTGCATAAAACCCAACAGACGCTCTGGCGCAATATTCTTCAGGCAGTAGGGCACAGTTTTCTCAAAATTACCTGCCGTGTTGTAATTGCTGCCCGTCGGCACCTGATCGTAACCCTGCGCTGCGAGTTCCACATACGCCTTAACTTCTGGTACCTGGCGATTGAATTTGAGGTCGTAATACCAATTGCTTTGCAGCACGGAGCGGGGCATCTTTGCGTAGAACTCCTCGGCATGGTGCCATACATAGTCCGACCACACCCACGCCCGCACCCCGCCCTTTTCGACTTGCTCTACGTAAAAATTAAGGTCGTGCCACCACAGGTCGTATTGGCGCACCACCAGGTATTCAAAATTCTGCTGGTGGGGATAGGCGATTTCTTCATCCATGCCCAGGTGGAAAAAACGGGGTGCTTCAAAGATGTCTATGACTTCGGCAATGAGGTCACGGCAGACGCCATAATAAATATCGGTGGAAACCATTCGCGCATACTGGCCCAGCCACGCATCATGGCAGGTCGAGAAGTTCAGCTTAGGAATTGGCGCCAGGCCCAGATCACGCATTTTCTGCAACTCTTGCTTCAGCCGTGTCACACTCCAGGCATTTTGCACTGCAATTTCGGGATGACTGGCATACTGCACACCATCGCCTAAATCCAGGATCACCATATTAAGCCCAGCATCCGCCATCGCTGGCAGCAGATCGTTCCAGAGGCTATCATCACAGCGCAGATAAGGCTTAGCGGCATTGTAGCGTAGATTTTTGCCTGCCACTTCCCGGTCGCACCACATGTTGTAACTCAGGTGCAATAGATAACTCCAAACCAGATCGTTATGATGTTTGGATGTCTGTTTAGTTATGGGAGGGGCAGGAGTCGTCATGGAGATTCTATGTTCTACACCCGCAAACTGGCTCCTTAGCAGAGAGCATATTATCTCTAACAAGTACTGTCTAATATTAAGCTCAATGCACGAGGAGGCTGGCGTAGAGGCGGTAGAGCGCCTTGGTCTGCCGACGTTTTTACTGTCGGACTGTTCTAATAACGAAGCTTTTCAAGCGGTTGCCCGTTGCGTTCAAGCAACACAGATTGATAAATGCTTATGGACGGCCACCCCGTCATTTTCTGCCCCCAAGTGTTGATCAAAATTCGTTCCCCCTCGTATTCTACAGTCTCACCGTCGATTATAGTAGCGAAGCAAGTAGGCTGTTTACGTGTGTAGACGCGCTCTCCAACGCGGACGCGGCCACTACTAATCATGTCTTTCAACCTTGGCTTTCCGGTTACTTCCAAAACCTCTTGCTCTTCTGCTTGGCTGCCATGCCGCGCTATCATTTCTACAGTTCGCCCGCTGGTGTAATTTTCGATAAGGGTATAAATAGCTTGGGCGCGTTCATCAAGAAAGAGTTTAAATAACGAGTTCCAAGTTTCATCAGTGATCATATCCGCAGGTAATAGATGGGATGGCAGACATTCTGCGAGCTTAGAGTTCTGATTTTTTTGGAGTTCTGATAGATACTCAGTTGGGGCTTTTTTACCGACCTGGATATTGAGCAGCTTAGGAATCAAGGTGCGATTGACTACACAGTCAACCAGTTGCTCAGCTTCTTCGCGCTCGATGTCCGCTAAATCTGGGCCGCCTGTGATGTACGCACGGGGATAAATGTGGTGGTCTTCTAGACGCATCGTTACATCTATTGTCTGTGTGCTATTCCAATCCTTGAGACCTTGAGACGCGTAGCCCAATAAGTTAAGAATACCCCGATAGATTGCACTGGATTTTTTCGTGTAGCTGAACAGGTCTCCTGGTTCAGTAACGAGAGGACGCATTCTGTTAAAGAAGCCTCGTGCAGTAATTCGCTCACCTTGTGCTACCTGACTCAGAATGCCGCTATCGAAAATAATGGTTTCATTGGAGGCAGAGCTATAGCGATTCGCCATCAGGGATGTCCAGTACCACCATTCGAGAAACTGGCGCTGCTCCTCGTTCATTTGGTCAAAACTTCCGATTTGGCGAAGCAGCATCATGACTGGGATAATCATGTTCTCTGAAGGCATCCAGTCTTGAGACAGCACATAATGTTGGTTGGCAAAGTACTGAAGGCTGTCTGTGTATAATCGGCAAACGTCATCCCAATACTTATCGAAGTCTTTGGCTTCTAAGTTTTCAAGAATATATTTGCGGTCTATTTTGACTTGTCCGCCGCGTTGGGTGGCAACGATATAAGAAATGGAACGAACAATGATTTCCCTGTTGAGCTTAAAATGACTCTCGCTTTCAAATTCCTCTATCTTCTTTCGGAGATTGAAACCATGATATAACTTGGCTGCTAGAATATCTACGAAATCAAGTTTGATGCCTCTACTGTTACTTCTTTCAAAAAAGACACAGAACTTATCCAGGCTCATATCAAGCAGATAGTAAGCAATTAACTTCTGCTGTTTATATAAATCAATGAGCTTGCGCGTTGCGCGGCGATATAGTCTCTCAGCCTGCCTGCGTGTGTCTATATCCACATCCTTCAGTTGACTTTGAGCAAAATGCGATTTTGCAAAGATTTCGGTTAAGTCTTCATCTTCTAAATTGTTGACCTCTGCTTGATAAGCATCAGATAACTTGACAGAAATTGATGATCGGCTCTGCTCACCTGAAACTTCAGCAACCATTTGTTCCAAAGTGAGTTCACCAAGTGAAGCCTTATCTAAATCTTCTTTAAGTAGGATATACACCGTGTCTAATCCAGTGATTGCACGGTAAATAGAGGTGATGCGCTGCTGCCCATCTAATACAAGGCGAAAATTTTGAGTTTGGCCTAACTTCGTTATCTGCTCTGTTGAGTAATCATGTGTGTCGAGAGGCGCATTACTGCCCTTGCCACGACGGGGACGCCGATCAATTTCACGCAAGGTCATGCCAAATGATGGCTTCCCATAAATCAAAGTGCCAATGAAGATGTCTCGATTTAATGAGTCGAACAAATCGTATGTTTGGTCTAATTCCCAACGGAAGTCACGCTGGAACTCCGGCAGCATTATTATTTTGGCATCAATGCCCTTGACTACATCCAGTAAAGATTCCGTTTGACTCTGTGTGTCGTGCATACAAGTCCCTTTGGAGAAAAGCGGTAAACTTTTATAAATTCAGAGGTCTTTTGATATTGAGATTTTATCAAATAAAAAGCCTACTACGCAGATAGCCTATTCGTAGTAACCCAATATTGTATTCAATAACTTAATACGAGTGTCATTTCTGCTCGTGAAGTGGGGTACTCCAGAGCCGTGAATCAGCTTGCACATGGAGCCGATGAATACTCTTATCCTCAGCAACATAATCTATGGTCGCCTCAAAGCCATCGTTCGTAACATGCAGTGTTGGTTGGCTTATGTCATTGGCTACCGGAGGTTTGGAAACCGTTAGATTCGTCAGTGTCGTGGCATAATGTCCTGTTTGCTTTTTGTATTCTTGCTGGGCGTCATAAACCTGCATTAGATAATTGCGTGCTGGCAGTGAGGGGTCGCGCCGCAGGGTTGCTTTACCGGGCGCGTCGGTTGAAAATTGGACATAGCCCCAGTGTTCTGGGCGGTGCATATCAATCACGCCTTGTGGCGACCAAACCCAGTTATGCTCACGGCGCTTCGGAATCTTGTGGTAATGCCCATCCATAATTTGGGTATCCCATTCCACACGAGAGAAGTTAATCCGCCATTGATCACCATTACGCGGTGGCGATGGGCAACCGGCGTATTCGCCTAACACGCGCCAGGGAATAGCCAGGACAACTGACCAGGAGCGGTCGGTATCGCGTGGGTCATTGAGCGTGCCATCCACATGCACCGCCGTGCGCAGGCCCGGTATCCCCCATTCATTGATAGCGGTGCCGCCATCTCGATATGGCTTGGGCAGGCGCAAGTCCCACACGGTGTTTAAAGCATTGATCTCGATTTCGTAGTAGTTGTGGTTATCACCATCGGGGTCTATAAATATCTCGAAGTCGTTGTCCTGGAAGATCACAGAATCGTGCTGCGTCAGCGTCGCCCATACATGCGGCTCTTCCAGGTGGGCACCCACATAAAGATAATTGTCATCCCAGAGCATCTTGACGCGAGTGCGCAGGGGAGGCGCTGGTTTAGCGTCCCCTTCAATGTCCACGAAGTCTGCTGTCCAGGGCGCATTACGCCATGCCGGATCATTGAGCGTGCCATCTATCACCAATGGGTGAGTTGCCCGGTAACAAAGATAAGAGTTCGGTGTCATCATCCTTAACGCTAACCTATTACGATCTACTTTAGCCGGAACATCATTACTGGCCGCGCTGCCTTGTCCCGGCGTCAGAGCCAGAATTAATAAAGAGAGAACGAACGACCAAGCTCGAAACCATTCAATGATATTAAAACAGAGCGAGCAGTTGTTCATGTCCATTATTTCATGTCTCTTTGGTATTCGCTTATAGCAACTTAAGCTAACCCATTTATCGTGCCATAATCTCAATGCCGCTAATCTTGGCGTTTTGATCTGGGCTATTGGGCGCAGCAGTAATGCGAACCACGATATTGCCTTGCGCATCGGGAGTGATGTCGGGAAAGTCTTTGACCACAGCTTTGTTAAAGCCTGCGGTGGCGGCAACATCGAAGTTCGTTAGCACGGGTTGACCGTTAATCTGCACGTTTTCTAGCCGTTGGCCGGGAGCGTCCTCAAAGATTTCCGCAAAGTGCAGCCGGACATTGTAGCGGCCATGGCGCGGTACCGGAAACGTGTAGGAGAAGTCAGAACCATAGCGTTCACTCTGATACACCCCGGCGGGAGCAGCCCCGGCAGCAGTTGTGTCAACATTGACATCAGCCGCGTTGGTTTGGCCCTGCATCATGTTGAGGTCGGGCAAGAAATTACCAACCGGGTCGTCGCTGCCTGCGACTAAACGGATTGGCAACGACCAAATGGTGGGCGTGTTGGTTGATGGCGCAGGTAAGGCCGCATAATTGAATCCCGCTGGCATCCCGGAAGGCGGACAGTCGGTCAGGTCGCTGCCCCAGTTGAGATTGGGCTTCGGCCCCATCCTCAGACGCAAAGTGCCGCCTGCGGCTAGGTCAGCATGGGTAAACCAGGATTTGCGCCACGGCTTGCCATTCAGAGTCGCCGATTGAATATAAATGTTCTGGGGTGAGTTACGGTCGGCGATGATGGTAAAAGTGCGGCCACTATAATGGGCGCGATCCAGGTGCAGGGTGGCGCGGCGCACGAGGGGACTGCCAATCACGTAGACCCCACCCACGGGATTCGTCGGATAGAAACCCAGGGCGCTGAAAACATACCAGGCCGACATTTGTCCGCAGTCGTTATTGCCTGTCTGACCAGCCGGAGTGTCATTTAAAAGGCGTTCATGATCTGGCGCACCCGTTGCTGGGTCTTATAGGGCGCACCCGCGTAATTGTAGAGATAGGCAACGTGATGCACTGGCTCGTTGCCGTGTGCATACTGGCCAATTAATCCTGTGATGTCAGGAATGTTGGCGATCACATCCGACTTCTCGTTGAAGAGTGCATCAAGCTTTTGCACAAAGCGTTGGGGGCCGCCAGTGATATTGATCAGACCCGGCACGTCCTGCATTACCGACCAATTATATTGCCAGGCATTGGCTTCCGTATAATCAGCCCACACCAGTTGCTTAGGATTGAAGGGTCTGCGCCAGGAACCATCGGCTTTGCGCCCGCGCATAAAGGTCGTTGTGGCATCGAACACATTGCGATAATTGCCCGCCCTTTGCAGGAAAAGACGCGCATCATCCGCGTGGCCTAACGCCTGGGCCAATTGCGCAATGCACCAATCATCATAAGCATATTCGAGAGTGCGCGAAACCGATTGTTTCTGCCCGCCCGAAGTCGAGACCACATAGCCATTATTGCGGTACTCGTCCAGTCCATTCCGGTTCTGCATGGCGGTGGCGCGCAGGGCTTGATAAACCGCTTCGGCATTGAAGCCGCGAAAACCCTTTAAGTAGGCATCGGTGATAACCGGGGCCGAATGGTAGCCAATCATCGTCCACGTTTCATTGCCCCACAAGGGCCACACGGGCATGGTGTGCTGGCTAAATTGCTGGTAGTGAGTCAGCAAAGACTGCACTATATCCGAGACACGCTGCGGCTGTAAAATGGTCAGCAGGGGGTGTTCCGCCCGAAAGGTATCCCACAAAGAAAACGTGGTGTAGTTCTGAAAACCTGTGCCCGCATGATTCTGGTGATCTAAGCCCCGGTAAGTCCCGTCCACATCATTAAAGAGCACTGGTGCCAGGTAAGACTCGTACAGGTTCGTGTAAAACGTGGTGCGAACTCTGGGGTCGGACGTTTCAATTTCTACGTCGTCTAAGGCGTCATTCCACTGCTGTGCGGCAGCATTCCGCACCGTATTGAAATCCCAGCCCGGTATTTCTGCTGCGAGGTTTTTACGCGCCCCTTCAATGCTGGTGCCGGAGATACCCACTTTAACCAGAATCGCGGTTGGCGCGGTCGTCTGGTAATTCACAAAAGATTTGAGGTTCTGCCCACTGGCTTGGCGGGTATCCGCTGGCAGACGCTGACCATCCTGCTCGATGCCAAAGGAAGCAAAAGGTGCGGAGAACTGCATCACGAAATAAGCATCCCGCCGTCCTCCCCAGCCGTTGGAAGTGCGCGAGCCACTGATCGTGTTATTGTTTTCCACGCGTAGCGTAGCCGCACGCACAGAGTTTCCCACCCCATGCACCAAATCTAAAATGATGTGGGCATTAGCAGAAGCCGGGAACGTGTATTTGTGTAAGCCACAACGAGCCGTAGCCGTTAGTTCCGCCGTGACTTTAGGGTCTTGGAGAAAGACGCGATAATAACCAGGACTGGCCTGTTCCTGAGCATGAGAAAATCGTGACGCATAGCCGTTGCCAGGCGTGCCGGGTTCCAGCTTGACATCGCCAACAGTGGGCATGAGCAGGACATCACCCAATCCCCCAACGCCAGTGCCAGATAGGTGGGTATGGCTAAAGCCCTGAATGATGGTGTCAGAATAGTGATAGCCAGAGCTGCCGTCCCAACCTTCGAGTGGCGTATCAGGGCTGAGTTGTACCAGGCCAAAAGGCACAGTAGCTCCGGGATAGGTGTGACCATGAGCATCGGTGCCAATTAATGGACTAACACTATTGACGGGAGCCGGTGGAGCGGCATGGAGCGAAGTCGTCAAGAGACAACTTGAGATACCAATGAACGCTATAGCATTGATAAAATGGGTGCGAAGCGGAGCAGGAAAATTCATAGTGATTAGCTTATTCAAAATCAAAGCTGCACTATAAAGATACTAACTCGCCACCAACTATGCTTGCTGTAGATGCCTATCCCCTGATCTAATTTTTCATATGAAGATAGAAGGTCGAACAATAATTTTCCAGCACCCCTTGCACGCTTATCCGCAGAAGATTATATTGTGTATCGTATTAATTCCGACTAAATAAGTCGGATATATTAAAGGGGCATGAAATGCTCTGCTGAAGGTAGCAAAAGAAGGTAGTAGAAAAGAACGCGCTTCCACTGTTCGAGCAATGGAAGCGCGTGGAAACGCGGAGTGCGTTTTCCCAGTCGCCGAGATAATCTCAAACGACCAGCCATCTTAAAGATTATCACAGGCGACTGAACAGCTTCAATAAGGCATGGCCCACTCCAAATTTCATGGCCATGTTACAGAGGTTATTTGTGTTCAGTCGCG